>Ga0209541_10001586_pt1 | contig 44810 bp, 45 predicted proteins | sample RifCSPlowO2_01_FD_184027 | JGI IMG/M metagenome (GOLD analysis project Ga0209541, IMG submission 184027) | Groundwater microbial communities from Rifle, Colorado - Rifle CSP2_plank lowO2_0.1 (SPAdes) (version 2) | ecosystem: Environmental > Aquatic > Deep subsurface > Groundwater | place...
TTTAGAGAACCGTGCGCTTTGGGGAACATATGCTTCTCATATCATGAATATGATACAGGGAGTTACCGCTCCTTTTACAAAGAAACTCATCCTTGAGGGGATCGGTTATAAGTCTGATGTAAAAGGTGATAAATTAGTTATGGCCCTCGGTTTTTCTCATCCCGTTATCGTTCAGATACCGACAACACTGAAAGTGACGGCCGAGAAAAATGTTATTACTGTTATCGGTATGGATAAAGAGTTGGTCGGCGAGTTTACTGCGAATATCCGGTCTCTGAAAAAGCCCGAGCCGTACAAAGGAAAGGGTATGAGATACGAGGGTGAGGTTATCAAGCGCAAACAAGGTAAGAAAACAGCATAGTTAATTTTAAATTTAAAATTTAAAATTTAAAATTACGCCGATGAAAATATTAAATACAAAAAAACAGAAAAGAATCAGGAGACATGTTAGGATCCGTGCCCGAATAAGTGGTACAGCGTTTATGCCTCGTCTATCAGTATCGAAATCTAACAAGCATATTTCGGCGCAACTGATTGATGATGAAAATGCTGTGACTCTGGCTTCGTCTCATTCTCGAGAAGTTAAAGGTCAGAACATGATGGAGAAATCGATTTTGGTCGGCGAAGCAATCGCAAAGAAGGCTTTGGCTAAGAAAATCTCGAGAGTTGTGTTCGATCGAGGAGGATTCGTTTACACTGGAAATATAAAAGCTCTTGCCGATGGAGCCAGAAATGCGGGGCTAAATTTCTAATTGTTTTAATTAACCTAATTATTCTAAATAAATTACATGGAACCAGAAGTAAAAATTGATGAAGTAATCACACCAACTGTAGTAGAAACTACGGTTCCTGCCGTTGCACCACAAAGAGAGTTTCGAAAGAACTCTCGCAAGGCTTCTCCACGAAGAGAGGCTCGAACTCGCCCCGAGTTTGATCAGAAAATAATCAGTATGCGTCGTGTGACTCGTGTTGTAACTGGAGGTCGAAGATTTGCATTCTCGGTTGGTGTTGTCATTGGTGACAGAAAGGGTCGTGTTGGTGTTGGCCTAGGTAAAGCGACCGATACCCCTGTGGCTATCGATAAGGCCGTACGAGACGCTCGAAAGCACATGATAAAAGTAAACATGACAAAGACCGGTTCTATTCCGCACGAAGTCGATGCTAAATTCTCCAGTTCTCGTGTGCACATCATGCGAGCTCCGGGAAAGGGTATTCTTGCCGGTTCGTCTGTTCGAACAGTCTTGGAATATGCAGGTTTGAAAGAGGTCAGTTCAAAGATCTGGTCACGAAGCAAGAATAAAATAAACAACGCAAAAGCAGCCATTGAAGCGTTAAAACAATTACCGCTAAAGAAATAATTCGACAAGCTCACTATAAATAATATGCAGACACATAATCTAAAAAGAATACACAAGAATAAGAAGAGGCGACAAGTCGGTCGTGGCGGTAAACATGCCAAAACTTCCGGTCGTGGAACAAAAGGTCAGAACGCTCGCGCCGGCCACAAAAAGCGACCGGAGATTCGTGATTTCATAAAACGAATTCCAAAACTGCGCGGACGTGGAGTGAACTCAAATATGAGTATCGAGACAAAACCGTCGGTTGTTAATATTGGTGAAATTTCTAAGTTGTTTAAGAACGGCGACATTGTTTCTCCGCAGGCTCTGGTAAAAAAGGGGATGATCCGCAGTATTTCCGGTGGGGCACCACGGGTAAAAGTCTTGGGTTCCGGTGTTTTGGACAAAAAGCTGTCTTTCGAAGGTTGTGGAGTTTCCGAATCGGCCAGAGTTGTCATAGAAAAGGCTGGTGGTAGTATACGATAAGGATACGAATCCCGTTAGAGATCACTTAGTTGATTTATAACAGCTTAGGTGATATAAAGATGAGGCTTAAATTAATCATTATATAGACATTAACTACGGAAATGCCTCGTATTCTCGAGGGATTTCCTGTCTCTAACGGGATGAAAAATTTTTTAAACAAAGCCAGACTCATTCTCCAGGATAAAATATTGCGAAAGAGGATAGTTTTTACCCTGACCGCCCTTGTTGTTTTTCGGGTCCTTTCGGCAATTCCTATCTCCGGTGTCGACCACGATAAGTTGGCGCAATTTTTTAGTGGCAATGAATTTTTCGGACTCTTGAACATCTTCTCGGGTGGCGGACTAGCTCAGCTATCCATAGTTATGCTCGGTGTGGGTCCATACGTTACAGCTTCCATCATCATGCAACTTTTGACTATTATGTCGCCTAAACTGAAGGCGCTTTATCAGGAAGAGGGTGAGGCCGGAAGACGAAAGTTTGCCCAGTACAGCAGAATGGTTACCGTACCCCTTGCTATTATCCAGGCTTTCAGTTTTATAAAACTTTTGCAGAGCCAACAGGTGCTCGGAGAACTTTCTACTGTTGCGATGGCCACAGATCTTCTAGTAATCACTGCCGGTTCAATGTTGCTTATGTGGATTGGTGAACTTATTTCCGAATACGGAATCGGTAACGGAGTCTCCCTCATTATCTTTGCCGGTATTGTCGCTACACTGCCTGCCGAGATTGCACAACTGAAGTATGCTTTTGATGTGTCACAAATTCCTCTATACTTGGCGTTTTTGGTTATTTCAGCGCTGGTTATTATAGGTGTGGTCATCATAACCGAAGCCGAAAGACCTATTCCGATAACATACGCAAAACAAGTCCGTGGCAATCGTGTCTACGGTGGAACTTCCACGTATCTTCCTTTGCGCATCAATCAGGCCGGCGTTATTCCCATAATATTTGCTCTTTCTATTCTGCTTTTCCCACAAATGATTCTGAAATTTTTGGTTAATTCGACTTATGCCGCCGTCGCATCTGTCTCTACATTCTTGTTGAATATTTTAGCCAACGCCTGGTTTTATGGAATCGCGTATTTCCTTCTCGTATTCCTGTTCACATATTTCTATACAGCCGTCACTTTTGATCCCGATCAGATTTCGACGAACCTTCAGAAAAATGGTGCGTTTATTCCCGGCGTCCGACCAGGAGTTTCAACATCAGGGCACATCGCGCGAATACTTACTCGCCTGACCCTTGTCGGTGCAGTATTCCTCGGTTTTGTCGCTGTTATTCCTCTTATCATGACCGGCGTTACTGGTATTACGGCAATATCTGTCGGAGGAACCTCACTTCTCATCGTCGTGTCGGTTGTAATTGACCTGATAAAGAAAATCGACGCTCAAGTCTCAATCCGCGAGTATTAATTTCAGCATTATCTTTTTAAGCGCGTAAAACCGGTCAACACCCTCCTTGGTGTGACCGGTTTTTAGAACATCTCCATCTGGAGCGGATCTTCATTCTTGGGCGTGACGCACAGTTCGCCCACTTGTTTCCGGAACGCCTTAGCGATGTCCAGTCGTGGTCGGAGTGGCCGCTGCAGGATGCCGATAAGGGGGAGTTCTCTCTGGTCCCCGATGAGTAGCCTCTCGGCGTAGCCTCGCTGGTTCGGGGTGAAGGTGAACTCCCAGTTCACTTTGTCATGGTAGGCCAGCGACAGAGCGTTGTCCGACATGAAGTCGAACTCATACTGACGCAGGTCGCAGGTTCCGACTCCACGGAAAACCAGTTTGCGCAACAGGGTGTCATCAGCCGTCTCGTCCAGTCGGTGGAGGAAACGGGCAATCTGGAGCTCCTTTTCGGTGGGGGGTCTCAGTTCTTTTGGGCACAACGACGGCCCAGGGAAGGCCGGCTGGCGCTGGCTCATGGCCCAGATAATCATTTCCTTGAGACACCGGATATCTTCCGGCTCCATCCCAAGGTCTAGGTCATCTGGTTGGCGTCTGCTGTCATGGAGAAGCCACATCATCCGACGGATGAAGAGTCCTCTCTGGTCAGCATATTCCTTGTAACCGACGGCGTCGAGACGCAGTCGCAGTTCTATGAGCAGTGCTCGCTGACCATACTGCTTCTCCACACGGTTCATGTGCTGGAGGAAGTAGTCTGTCCAATCAAGCTCTCTGTGGGGAGTCTTCTTTTGCGGTTGTTCCGACAGAAGTCGTGCCCGGGCCATTTTTGTCGTCATATTATCCAGTGACGGCAGCAATGGCTGTCTCCTGAATGTAGCGACGCGTGGCATGAGCGTTTTCTCCTAAGATGAAAAATCGATGAACATCTGACCCTATCTTATAGAGTAGAAAATTTTGTGTCAAAAAATTAAGCATGACGAAACGAATCGTTGATAAAGTCCAATCTTTTGATATAATTACCCTATGCTGCCACAGACTTTTATATTTATTGGCCGGTCCGGATGCGGAAAGGGTACTCAATCCGAACTTTTGCAGAAACTTTTAAAGGAAAAAGATCCTAACGGCGAGATTTTTTATCTCGAGACGGGTGCTAATTTTCGTGAATTTATAAAAAAAGATGGATACTCGAGTAAACTTGCCGATGCTATATATAAAAACGGCGACAGACAGCCGGACTTTCTGGCCGTGTGGATGTGGTCGCATGTTTTAATAGACAAGTTCAAAGGTACCGAGCACGCTTTCTTTGACGGTATCACTCGCTCTCTTCCGGAGGCTATGACTTTTACCACCGCTCTTGAGTTTTACGGCAGAAAAGCTACAGTAGTATGCCTTGATGTTTCTCGCGCCTGGTCTGAAGCAAGACTTCTGTCACGTGGCAGGTCGGATGATGTGGATATGGATGAGGTAAAGAAGAGATTGGATTGGTTTGACAAAGACTCCGCTCCGGCGATAGATTATTTCAATGTTCACGGCACATATAAACTCATAACAGTGAATGGTGAACAGACGATAGAGGAGGTACACAAGGAAATTGTGGCAAAATTGGGATGGTAAGACAAAATCTCTTTCTCGCCATATCCTTTTTGGAGCACACATAATTTGGGGGCTCCAAATTTGTTCACTCTCCCGCCATCGCGGTCCGAGAGTCTCCAAAAAGAATATAGACGAGACGAGATTTTAGAAAATCCGATGATTAAACTAAAAACTAAAGAAGAAATAGAAATCTTGAAAGAGGGTGGAAAACGCCACGCTTTTATTTTGCAAGAGGTTAGTAAGAAAGTCGCTTCCGGAGTTTCAACTCTTGATTTAGAAAACTATGCGCGGGAATTAATAAAAGAAGGTGGAGATGTCGGTTCTCTTCTTGGTTACACTCCGCGCGGTGCCAAGAGGGCCTATCCCGCGGTTCTGTGTGTTTCCGTAAATAACCAGATTGTTCACGGTATTCCGAACGAAAACCCGACCATTTTGCAAGAAGGCGATATTGTTTCTCTGGACTTATGTTTGACCCACAAAAAGTTAATCACCGACGCTACCGTCACTGTTGGTGTTGGGAAGATTGACCCAAAAAATCAAAAGTTAATAGACCACTGTAGAGAGGCACTTATGCTCGGTATAAAAACAGCAAAAGGAGGCAATCATATCGGTGACATCGGCTACGCCATAGAGTCGTTTGTGAGGCCTTTGGGATATGGCATAGCCGAGGGGCTGGCCGGTCACGGAGTGGGCTATAAGGTCCACGAGGAGCCTTTCGTGCCAAACGAAGGTAAGCTGGGTCAGGGTGAGGTTCTAAGGCCCGGAATGGTCTTGGCCATAGAGCCCATGATAACTCTGGGTACGGGCAGAATAGTTTTGTCGAAAGACGGTTACACATACAAAACTGCAGACGGTTCTAACGCGGCGCATTTCGAACACACCGTTGTTATCACAGATGGCGAGCCAATCGTGCTGACAAAATAATTTTTTTGTGTATAATAAAACTCTTAATATAAATTTTAGTCACAGAAATGCAACACCCAAAAGAAGAAAGAACATTTTTAATGGTTAAATCTGACGGAGTCAGAAAAGGTCTTATCGGGGAGACGGTCAAACGATTGGAACAGAGGGACTTAAAAATTACGGCCCTTGAAATGTTCCATGCGACTCGTGAGCAAGCCGATAAGCATTATCCTAAAGATGAGGAATGGATTATAGGTATAGGAAACAAGACTCTTTCCACTTATGAAAAATACAACCTCGACCCAAGAGCCGAACTCGGTACTAAGGATGCTTTGGAAATCGGCAAATTGATTCGGGCCTGGCTTATGGATTATTTGACTGACGCACCTATGGTTAGAATAGTCGTACAAGGTGTTCATGCTATAGACATGGTCAGAAAAATTGTAGGCAACACTTTACCTTTCAAAGCTGAAATGGGTACTATACGAGGTGATTTTTCCGTGGATTCTCCTGTATTGGCAAATAAAGAAAAACGAGCTGTTTTTAATATTGTTCATGCATCTGCGACCCCGGAGGAAGCGGAGTACGAAATCAAATTTTGGTTCGGGTCTGCCCCTATATACGACTACAAACGTTTTGGTGTTGATGAATAAGGATTTTATAAAAATCTGTTTTTACAGCATGGATTAAAATCTTCCGCAAGTTCCCCACGACTTTGACGGGCGTATAATCAGAGCAGGGTTACGTTTGATATTTTCTACCTAGTAATTTTTAAGGGAGCTCAATATTTTTGTATCACGATGGGCGTTAATTCGTTCTGACGAATACATGTGAGGGCACCCACCTACTTTTTTAGTAGGGGAGTATCTGCCGTAATCCCATTAAAAACTCCAGAGTCGGCGCATTTCTTTGTTGGAACACGAAAAATAATTCTCACCTGAGCAGTAGTCAGGCTCGCATTATTTTCCACATTCCGCCTCGAACTGCGTCCAACTCTGGAGTTTTTAATTATGCCGACTTTCGAGTACAATTAGGTAATTATGGACATGAAACTTTTCAAACATACCTTCCTACTTCTCGTTATTGTCGCTGTTCTTAATTGGCTTGCTTCAGAATTTTATTTATATTGGACCATCTGGTGGTTCGACATGCTGGTACATTTTTTGGCTGGTTGTACCGTGGCTATGGCAATACTCTGGCTTTGGCCACACATAAATAAAATAAGAACCCACACCACAATACAAATTATTTTTGTGGCCATATTCGCCACCCTTATTATTGGAATATTATGGGAGTTGTATGAATTATATTTTCATCTAGAGTTTTTGTCTGACGGAGTTCCGTATTTTATAGACACTTCATCTGACCTACTAATGGATGTGTCCGGAGGATTTATCGGAGCGTGGCATGCACTTAGGCTAATCGATAAAAAGTAATTTTCAATTATCAATTTTGCAATTTTCAATCAATGTCACAATTTCCAATTTTGAACATTAATTTATTGAAAATTCAATGAAAATTGAGAACTGAAAATTGAAAATTATCAAAAAATTTATGTCTAATTTACAAATAACTTTTTACGGTGGGGTTGGAACAGTCACTGGAGCCAATTTTTTGGTTGAAACAGAAAAAACAAAGCTTTTGGTTGACTGCGGGCTTCTACAGGGAGTTCCGGATGCCGATGAAATAAACAGAAAGCCGTGGCCGTATGATGTAGCATCGGTTCATTATCTATTCGTCACCCATGCTCATCTGGACCACATAGGCCGAGTCTGCAAACTTGTACGGGACGGCTTTTGTGGAACGATTTATTCAACGCCGGAAACTTTGGAGCTTGCCAAAGTCATGCTGGCCGACGCCATAAAAGTCATGGAGACAAACGCTCAAGACAAGACCGTTCCGCATCCTCCGCCTTTATATGGAAGTGTTGATCTTGGTACGACCGTTTTCTTGTGGAAGACGATACCTTACCACGTCGAGACTATGATCAATGATGAGTTTTCCGTTTATCTAAAAGATGCCGGTCATATTCTTGGCTCTTCCATGTATGAATTCATATTCTGCCCTAGGGGTACCCTAGGGCTAACGCGGAAGATTGTTTTTACCGGAGATTCCGGCAATTCACCGGCGCCTTTACTCAAAGATACGGAGAAAATCACAGACGCGGACTATCTTATTTGCGACAGCGTATATGGTGACAGAAATCACGAATCAAAAGATGAGAGAGACGAGCGATTTAGAGAGATTGTTACAGAAACTATACAGAAAGGCGGCCCGCTCGTGATTCCAGCTTTTTCTATAGAACGTACACAAGTGATTTTGTACGAATTGAATAATTTAGTCGAAGACAAAAAAATTCCGTCAGTACCGGTGTTTTTGGATTCGCCTCTTGGTCTCAAAGTCACGGAAATATATTCTCGCACGGCAAAAGATTTCAATCCCGGCGTACAACAGGAGATAAAATCCGGTGATAACATATTCAGTTTTTCAAAACTGAACATTACTCACGGCTCGCGTGATTCCATGGAAATTGTGAACACTCCGAATCCAAAAATCATAATAGCCGGCTCCGGTATGTCTTCAGGAGGGCGAGTGGTTTGGCATGAGATGAACTTTTTGCCCGATCCAAAAGCCACCATTCTTCTCATGGGTTACCAGGCTGTGGGGACTCTCGGCCGAAGAATACAGGATAAACCAAAAGAGGTGGAGATAAAGGGAAGTATAATTCCGGTAAGGGCCAGAATAGAAATGATCTCCGGCTACTCCTCCCACAAAGATTCAGATGGATTAGTTGAAATGGTTTCCGATACGGCCAAAACGCTCAAAAAAGTTTTTGTAGTCATGGGCGAGCCGAAATCATCCACGTATTTGGTACAACGTTTACGAGACGAGCTCGATGTAAATGCTATTTATCCGGAATACGGAATTCCGTATGAGTTAAACTAGTCATTTTCTTTTCATTTATAATTTGTTACACTAATGCGTATGAAAAAAGAAACACTCAAAACCTTAGTATGGAAAGAGGGCAAACACTACGTTGCTCAGTGTTTAAACGTGGATGTTTCAAGTTTTGGTAAGACAAAACCAGAAGCAATAAAAAACATTACAGAAGCGGTTGCTTTGTATTTTGATGGTAAGAAGAAAAAAGATTTTAATAAAATTACTACTCCGTCTTTGATAGAAACTCCATTTGTCTATGCCTAGACTGAAATCTTCAAGGGAAATAATAAAAACTCTTGAAGATTTTGGGTTTCAGTTTGTCTCTCAGCGCGGCAGTCATATAAAGTATACCCATAAATCAAGAAGACGAATCGTAATCATTCCTGCAAATAAAAAAGAGATTCCATTTGGAACGCTGAACTCCATTATCAGACAATCAGGACTTTTAAGGGCTGATTTCGATTAATTATTATGTACACGATGTCAGTTTGACAAGGATTTTAATACATGCTACAATACACCCAGAAATACTGCCCTGGCAGAACCCAGGAAGAAGGAGCTGTCACATGACGACTCAGGTTGTCGTAGACGGTACGTTCGCGAAAAGAAAGCCCACTGCTGAGGAGTGGGAGATCCTGCTGGAAAACAGGATTCCGGAACTCATACGCCGTTACAAGGGCGCCGCTCTTGATCCGGCCGCTATCAACTCAACGTTGCAGCAGGTCATTGAGGGGGTGGTGATCACCGAATCAAAAACGATCGCCATCACTCCTCCGAAGTCGAAGCCGAACGGTCGCTTTGAACTGGTCAAGACGTTCAAGGTCGTCGTGCCGGAAGGCTACGACCGCGCAACACGTCTCGACACGTTCAAGGTAAAGTACCAGAACGACGAGGTTAAGTCGTTCGGGTACTACAACCCCGAGTTGACCGACGCCAACTATGCGGCCAAGGCTACAACAAAGCTCGTCGCTGGGCGGCGGTTCACGGTCAAGGTGTTTCAGATCAAGCGCCGTGTTTCGTCGCTTGGCTGTCTGAAGCATCTTCGCGCAGAAAAGGCCGTTCTCGTCGGCACGCAGGGGGCATCTCTCGCGTGGGAAGAGAAGCGGGATGAACTCCCGGTCAACCGGTGGTCCATCTCGTTTGACGAGAAGGATGCTCTCTGGGAAGACTCCGACGGGTGCCACCGCGTGCCCTGCGTGCGCCGGTATTCCGGCGGCAGTTTCAAGTTCAGCCTCGGCGGCTTCGAGATCGACTGGAACGACGGCGACTGCCTCCTGTGCTTCTGCGACGAGGAGCCCTCGGACACTGTGGCAACCGAGTAAGTCCTCGGGCTCTTTATATTCTTTGACCCTCCGCGTGAAAAAGTGTCATGCGGAGGGTCGGGGATTGCAACACCCATTCACAATTGTGTGAGTGAGGTGTTTTTTGGTACACTAAATGTTAGATATTAGATTGGTAGTCGGCTACGGCTTAGTACCATCGAATTCTCGTAAAAGAAATCCGTCAGTATTTGCCGGATATGTCTTGTGAATAAGTACGATCTTTTATGAAAAAATAAAATAAGTCGGTGTGGTAAGCTTGTGAGCGGGATTATATCAGGGCTCCAAATGAAATACAGAGGGTGACTGGTGTTACTCTCGGTGGAATGGAAGGTCTATCACACATACCAACAGGCACTCCGACGGGTACCACCGCGTGCCCAACGTGAACCGGAATTCCGACGGCAGTTTCAAGTTCAACCTCGGCAACTTCGAGAACGACTGGAACGACGACAACTGCCTCCTGTGCTTCTGCAACTCATTTACTTTCTTCTCCCTCTAGGGCTTGCACGCTCTGGAGGGAGAAGTTTTATTCGTGAGGCTTTTCTTCCAGCCACCAAGCATGCGGCCGATTTCGTCTAGTTGCAAGATAAAATTTGCGTATTGCTTGTGACTGACTATTTTATGCTCCCACCCAATTTGGAAAAAGAACTTTAACAGATCACATTTCCCGATAGCGCTAGAAACCAATGAGAGTTTTTCAAATGTATCATACGCAAAACAAGCGCGAAATATTATCTCAAGGATTGAGAGAAATGTTTCATCAATCCTAGCTCCAATGGTTGCGCGGTCTATTGGTTTCAAGTTTACTAAATGGCTATGCCACTGGCTGTAGCATTCTTTCGCACGTACAAGTACTAGAGGGACTTGGTTGGGGGGGGGGTCTTAATAGTTTCTACATGTTCAGTCATACATATCAAGATATCATATCTTTAGAAAATTTACTCGCAACGTGGGAGCGTTTTGTGTGCGGGAAACGTAATAAAAGAGATGTGATCAATTTTCAGTTAAAACTTGCAGAGAATTTACTGGATTTACACAAATCCTTAAAAAATAAAACGTATGTGCACGATATATATTCCGCTTTTAACATATCCGACCCAAAACCGAGAAATATTCACAAAGCCACAGTTCGAGACAGAGTGTTACATCATCTGATATACAAAGAGCTGCATCCGTATTTTGAGGACAGACTTATTTATGATTCGTATTCATGCCGGAAATATAAAGGAACTCACAGAGCGCTTGGTAGGTTCGGCTATTTTGCCGGAAAAGTTTCAAAAAATTACACTAACACATGTTATGTTTTGAAATGCGATATCAAAAAGTTTTTTGCTAGTATAGACCATTCGGTTATGATGAAAATACTTGAATGGCATATAATGGATGAAGATTTAGTAGGTCTTATTTATAAAGTAGTTTCCAGTTTTTATTCCACGGTACCAGGAGTTGGTTTGCCTCTTGGAAATCTCACATCACAACTCTTGGTCAATATTTATATGCACGAATTTGATATGTACGTGAAGCAAGAATTACGTGTGAAATATTATATTCGGTATGCCGATGATTTTGTCATTCTATCGGATAATAAATTGTACCTAGAAAGTTTGTTGTTAAAGTTTAATATTTTTCTAAAAACCGAATTACAACTAACTCTGCATCCAGACAAAGTGTATATAAAAACCTACGCATCGGGTGTTGATTTTCTAGGTTGGATTCATTTCCCACATCATAGACAAATCAGAGCAACAACAAGAAGAAAAATAATAAAAAGTATGAAAGGCCACCCAAAACCAGAGACCGTAAGTTCATATAGAGGATTATTGAACCACGGGAATACATATAAAATCAGAAAGAGGTTGGGAATTGTTTTGTATTGAATAAAACAAAAGCTCGGAATTCCGAGTTTTTGTTTTATTTCACCATTGCGACTATTTTCTTGAATGTCTCAGGATTCTCTAGAGCGAGTGTGGCCAGGATCTTTCGGTCGAGTAGGATTCCTTTCTTTTTCAAACCACCCATGAGTTTACTGTATGAAGTACCAAGTTCTTTTGCCGCGTATGAGATTTTCACGTTCCACATTTCTCGGAAATCACCCTTCTTGTCTCGTCTATGAGCGAAGGCCGATGCTCCGGCGTGGGCGATAGCTTCGGAAGCCTGTCTCTCCTTTGTCGAACGGCCGTGTCGAAACCCTTTTACTTTTCGTAATATGTTTCGTCTGGCTTTTAGTGCACCAACTCCTTTCTTTACTCGTGTCATGTTATCTTTGTTTATTATTTATTCTGCTAATTTTTATCTTTGCTTTTGGAACTTCCAAATTTAACCAATCTCTACGTTGAAATTCTCACATAATCCTCATCGTACGACATGTACGCCTCGGATTCTGTTCAAATTTCGCCTTGACCTTGGCTAAATTTGAAAGTCCTTCACGTTCGCTATTTCTTAATATAAAAAGCGACATCTTTGTTGCTCATAGGGAAGTTAACGCCGCGGTTTTTGGCTAGTTGTGAGCGTCGGCTTTCTTTTGCGTTGAAATGGTTGCGACCGGTTCTTCGCGCAGTAATCTTGCCGTTCTTTGAGACCTTGAGTCTCTTTGTAAATGATTTGTTTGTTTTTGTGCTCATATTTTTAATTTTTTCGTATTTCGTATTTCGTGCTTCGATTTTTATGCCCGTTCGATTACTATCGAGAGACCCTTTGGACTAGGCTTGGCCTCATCCGCGATTTTGAATTTCTCGGTGATGAGTGACAGTACGCGGTCCATTCGTTCCCGAAGGAACTTTTTGTCCATGTATTTAGTCCTTCCCGGTAAAAAAAGGTCCACCTTAATACGATTTCCTTCTTTCAGCCATTCCGAGGCTTTCCTGGCTTTTAGGGCCAAATCGTTGTCTCCGGTGCCCACTTTTACCTGTATATTTTTGACTTCTACCGTGTGGGCCTTAGTTTTTGCCACTTTCAGCTTCTTGTTTTCCGCGTACTGAAATTTACCATAATCCATAATTTTTGCAACCGGCGGAACGGCTTTTGGTGATATTTCAATGAGGTCCAGTCCGGCTTCTCGGGCCTTGTCCAGGGCCTCCTTGAACGAGACAACTCCGAGATTTGAGCCGTCTTCCATGATGACTCGTAGTTCTGGTGCAGTTATTTGGTTATTTATTCTGACGTGTAGTGACAATTTATGTGTTCAAATAATAATAAAGTTCTAAAAATATAGCATGAATCGAGGCTTATCGCAACGCTATTGTATTTTAAGTGTTTTAAAGATTGATTCAAGATAACTCTTCTCCGTTTCTCTGTTTATCACGCCGGGAACCGCTTCGGCCGCTTTCATATTTTCCACATCTATCGCGCCGGTAAAGACGGTTATGAAATCTTGTCGTACGACCAGTGTTTTATCGCTTGAAACAGGGAAGTAATATGTCGTAAAACCGCAACCCTCAGCTCCTTCGAATATGGCATATCCGGAGAAGCCTCCAGATGTATATGAATCTATAAAGCCGGGTGACGCGACCACATTTCCGTTCACAAAGTTTTCTTCGGGGATGTATGGACTCTCGGTTTTCATAGTATCAACTAAATTTTTATCCGAAATATGAAAAGTGACATTAAAATCCGTCAGTGTGTTTATGGTCGTATCACCCTCACCCTTGAAATCACAATAGTCGTGATGGGTAAAAGGAACTTCGTGGTGTAGCGTGATTACACCATTTATTGTATTGGCCGAGAGGATTTTCGGATAGGTGAACGATATTCCAAGACTTGAGTTTTTGTATGTTGCGATATTTGGGTCGGCCGGAACCCCCCGTGTTTTTTGGGCATACCAAATTCCACCCACAATAACCCCCAATACCACTATTATCAAGAGAATTTTTTTCATCCCGTTAGAGATAGGAAATCACACGTATTTCATCGTGATTCCTAAAAAAATTAAATTGTGACGCTCTAATTATCATATTTTTTTATTTTCGTTTATCTCTAACGGGATTCATCGGGTAAATTATAACACGGATTGTATTTCCATCGTTTTTTTGCTACTATGCCTGGTAATGATTTCGTCACAGATTAAGGCGGTTTTGGACGGACTCCGCCTCTCAAAAAGCGACGGACTATCCCGTGGGGGTAATGGGCCGATGATTTCCATTAACAAACTGACCGGCAAAGTGGGCGGTTTTTACGAGAAGATTCGGTATCTTATCGAATACAAAGAAGCTCATACGGTAAGAAGGAGTGCTATCGAACGCATTTTGGTACGGGTGTCAAGAAGCAGAAAGGAAAAGAGCATCGGGTTTTCCATATTATCAGACCTTATTACCGGAGGATACCTGCCGAACAATAGTGTGGTCGAACAAACAGCGAACGACCTAGATACGATTGTAAACAAATACGCGTTCCTCCGGCAGTCCGGTCTTCGTGGCAAGCATGCTTTCAGTTTGTGCGCCACGGAAATAGAGGGATTTCTCTTTCCCCAAGCGGTAAACGAACTTGTAGCCGAATGTTTTTATAAAGTCATTTCGGCCAATCTGGTCTACGCTGACCTCATAAGAAAGAATGTCTTGGATACCCAGATTTACATCGCCTGTAGACGAAGCCTCTTAGATGAAGATAACTCCATGCTTATGTATGCCGTTATAAATAAAAACCTTCCGGAACTGAGAAATCTTGATATAAGTCTTCCGAACTCGGGAGAAACGGCCACTCGTTTGATATCCATGTTGTCTATGGTGGAGTCATCTCTCACCGACCCTTCGGGCTGGCGCATTACTACACAACTGAAGGACCATGCCATTTCTTTTTCCGTAATCAGAGAAATAATAAATGATTTCGGGGCATCGAGTGAATCTATTTTCGATGATCAAGCTAAACTCTCCGCGAAAATAAAAGAAATTTTGGGTAAAAAGTATCAGACGCAAGGTTCTATCGCTACAAAAAGTGGAAACAGAGCCGTCGGGTATATTTTGCTGACCAAAATCATCCTAGCTTTTATTCTCGAAGTGCCTTACGAGAAATATTTTCTTGGCGCTTTGGAGTACTTGCCTTTGACCACCAATGTCGTGTTTCACCCCCTACTTCTTTTAGTCATTGTCAAAACTATTCCACCGCCCGGCCCGGAAAACACAAGCGCTATAATCGCTAACATAGACAGTATCGTTCACAACAAAGACATAAAACCGATTCACATAAAACCGGTCAGAATGAAAACCGGAGCCAATATAGTTTTTGGTTTTCTGTATCTGGTCTTGTTCGTCGTTTCCTTTTCGGTCATCCTATGGGTGCTAAACGCTCTATATTTCAACATCGTCAGTATTTTGTTGTTCCTATTCTTCTTGACCCTTGTCAGTTATTTAGGCTTTAGAATCAGATACAACGCCAACAAATGGAAAGTAAACACTCGTGATGAAGGTTTCTTGAGCCTGCTTTGGAATTTTTTCGCCATGCCGATAGTTCACACGGGCCAGTGGCTATCCAAGCGGTTCGTTACCATCAACATTTTTATTACAATCATGGACTTCATCATCGAAACGCCGTTCAAACTTATTCTCGGCACCTTTGACGCCTTCATCTCGTTCCTGAAAGACAAAAAAGATAATCCTTATTAATTCACCAAACAAAAACTCCTAAAATGGAGTTTTTGTTTTATTGTGGAGATGCTGTCTAAAAGTTGGAACTCCCTAAAGGACTATGTAGACATTTGGTATCCCATTATTAAGTCTCTGGAACAAAAACGGCTAGAAGCCCAACGATATGATTTAGAGTACAAGATTGAGCTTATTCCTTCAAGGGTGGTTTAGGGCAGCTCGTGGGGCTTTCAAGAGCCTTATTAGGCATTTCTGTCTACTCTTTCTTAATTGGTTTGTAAATGGCTCTAAAGAGGGTTAAAAGTTTGATACCTTGTTCAGTAGCTTTCTCATCTGAAATATCTTCACCAAATTGCTCTCGCCAAATTTTCTTAAAATCTTCAAGGGCTTTTTTGGATAGCATAGTGTTTTTTGTTTACTTTTACTAAACCATTTTTAGGTTAGGTGTTGGCATCAGTGCGAACAATGCTTGAACCTGCTTTATTATTTTTTCGCGTAACTCGGTATCAATGATAGATTCTTCCAATGCACCCATAACCGTTTTGTGTTTCTTGTATTCTGCGGGACTTCTCTTAATGAGGATTGCTAGATGCAAGTAAGCAACAAAGGCAAAACGTACATATTCTTTATGTTTGTAGAGCAAATTAAAATCTGGAGTCGGGATATTATTGTTTGCTCCTGGGCTTTCCTTTGCAATTTGTAAAAAGAATGCCCCGTGCACAAAATCACTTCGTGATTTATACAATTCTTTCTTTATCTCTTTTTCTATATCAGGAAATTGCCAATGTAACAAAACCGCTATCCGTTTGCATAATCTATATATTACTTCTTCATTTCTTGAATCATCCGCAGTGAAAAGAGCTTCCAGGATGGTCGTCATTTCTGCCGATTCCCTCTGCCAACCAAAAGAGCTTTTCGAGTTCTCGTAATCTTTGAGACCAGTGAACAAGAGCGCAGCAACAAATAACCTCCAGTCTTCTTTATCCCAACTCTGTATGCGGTCAAGATGCCAACTCCCGTATTTTGATTGCTCAAATAAGGTTTTGTAGAAAACAACAAACTGCTTTGTGCTGAAAATTGAATGGTCTTGAGTGTGAAAATAAATAAAGGGGTCTTTATCGAATTTTTGTCTAGCAATACCCATATCATTTACGTAAAAGAGTGGGTAAAGAAAGTTCGGTGAGTATAGGTTCAGAAGAAACATTGTTTCTGCATAACCGAAGCCCCCCTCTTCAATTGTATCAGGGATGAGTAGACCCCACGATGCTTTTTCGTATTGCTTTTCAGTTATCCCGAAAATACCTACCGTCTCACTTTCTAGCTTGTAGTTACGTAGAACTTTTGCATTTACAGGAGGGATTTTATTTTTGATTTCCTCGACAAACTCGTCAAACGTAAACTTCTTCAAATCCCAACATTCATAACCATCCTGTATTTCGAGGATTCTCTCGGATTGCTCTATGGCTTTGCCCGTGAAGGCAAAAAACATTGTCTTTGTTCGGTTCATATTATTTAGTCCAATCAATCTCTTGTAATGGAGGGTGAACGGCTTTCATTTCATCATACATAGCTTTGAGAGCCAACTTTGTTTTTTCTTTGCTTTCGCTTGATACAAGCTCGTAGCTACTGAATATAGTCCGAATGTTTCCTATGTATGTTTGCATCCCTTTCATCCAAAGATTTTTGAGTCGTTCAACAACTCGAACAAGCTTTTTTGGTTCTTTTGCTAGAATAGGTATCATTTCTTCTGTTCCATTTATCCAGTGATGGTAACCTTCCTCTGGTTTAGTTTTAAGGTATTCTTCAAGAGAAACAAGAGCGCCTTCATATAGCATTACAGCATCTTCTGGAGCAATCCTTGCCAATTCCTCAAAGATAAGTGCAAGTTTTGACATTGTATTTTTGGAATAATTACCTTCAAGGAAGAGTGGTAGATATTCTCTAATCGCTTCATAAGGTAAAACCTTATCGGTAAGTAGTTTCCATAGATGCCAAGCAAGCGAACTACTCATTGAGTCAGCACCATTTTTTATTTGCACCTTTAACAGAGCTACAAACTTTTCTGAATTAAAAGTGCCGCCGTAGTATTGAGAATCTTTTTCTCGAAAGAAGGCAAAATAAACAAGAAAAGCGGCAAGGTCGTGTAGCACATCATCGTGGTTTGTTTCCAAAAATAGATTGAGCATCTCTTCGGCTTCCTCCTCATTCCAGTCTCTGTTTCTATTGAAAACGTGCAGAAGCGCTTGCATCACGCGCGGGTGTGAACGATTTGCTCGCACCGTATCAAGTGCTAGCTGGCGCACATACGTTCGTTCCTCATCTTTCCAAGTGAAGGGAGATTCGTCTTGGTTTTTTCTTGCACGTCTGTTCGCCCAAAGCGGTTCGAGAATATAGGATGCCTGAATGCGAATATATAAGTTATCTTCTTTTAAGTATCTCGACATAATGTCAATAATTTCTGTGTAGTATTCAGGCTTGTTTTTTACGATAATCCTCATCATCAACCAACATAAATGACCCCTTACTGTCGTGATAACATTCGCATCTTCTCCACGTAGTACTCTGGTGTGATAATTATGCTCACCCTTTGGGTCATCCTGGTCATTTGTACCGTCAGGTCTTGGGTCTGCATCGTTATGAAGCTGTCTCACAATCCACATCGCGTCTTCAATATGGTCTTTTAGCAGCAACTCCTCTCCGTAAGAAACCAGGTTTTCTTTTGCTCCGTTATCATCAAGCCAATCTATGTTGCCTGTGAGAGTAGTAACAGCTTTTACATATTCAAATGCTTCGGGTTTCTTTTCGCCAAGTTGATAACGAGCATATTGCAACATCAAGTTTAGAGGTGCTGGGTCACTCAATGGTTGCTTATTTTGTATAGCTTCAACAACGGTACGGTCATACACCAAGACAAATTGTCCCTGTCTTGGCTCAAAAAAAATCTTGTCTACATTTTGATACTGCGAAAAATCAAATCCAGATAGAGCACGAATAGCATCTGCCCCGTCCACAAACATTGCCCAACTCACAACGAGTAACACTCTTTCGTGGTCGGATATGGCAACCTGTCGGTTTTTCTTCGGGAGCTTTCCAGCAAAAACGGTTGCCGCAGTTCCACGCGAGTCTATGCTTCTTGCTCCTCCCCAATGGTAAGAAAAACCTACTGTGTTCAAGTCTTTTACTCTGATAAACTCGAAACCATCGTGCTCAAACTTATCTGCTGCCCCTTTGATTTTTATTGCTTGTTCTATTTTCTCGGCAACCTTCACAGAGTGCGCAGAAATCTCACTTTTTTTGACTACAAACTCTGGGGTAGAGATGAAGTATCCTTTTACTCCACGAGAGAGAAGCTCTTTTTTGAGTTGTTCGAGGAAAGAGCCAAAAACTTTTTGTCTTCCAAGCTGTTTACCATCTTCTACAAGACGAAAAAGCTCGACAGCAATTTTTGTACCATCTTGATTTTGAAGCTGATAATCGAAATTTTCATTTGTGGAAGGATTTACTACAACGTCCCTGTCAGTTATCGCGTAAGTAGTAGCGCGTTCTTGTCCTAAAAAGTTTCTGAATCGTTCGATAGCTTCTTCTTCCCATTGTTCTTTTGTTTTTGCCATTACTCTTGTTCTACTCGCCCCATACTTCGGCGATTTTTGATTTAACCTTTTGTTCAATACTTCTAACTTCTTCTTTTAACGTAGAAATCTTTTTTTCCTCATCTACGATGGATTTAACTATCTGTTTTTGCACTTCAAGTGGAGGAAGAGGGATTTTGATTTTTGAGTATTCGGAAATCCAATATCTTTTGTGTTTATGGCTCACAAACTTTATTTTTTGCATTGCGTAAAACAAAAATCTTATATCTGCTTTGTCTTTTTTGGCGTGGAGTATTTTCATAGCAGACGACTTTACCTTGAAGGGAAAATCAACAAACTTTATCGCAGTAGTAAAATCGTCAAAAATAATAACTGGTAGCTCTTCTTTGAAGACCCCCGTTTTTTCATTCGTATATCCTAAAATAAAAGTTTTTCCCGCAGTTAAAACTGGAGTCGTGTGACTATCATCATAATCAACAGAGTCCACAATGTACTTCGTTGGTTGCTCATAATCCAACACCTCACCCAGTTCCACCATTTGCCATTTGCTATTGTTGTTTTCTGTAACGCTTCGGTAACGGTCTCCAGTAAGGTCATAATTTTTGTTTTCTATAATTTTTGATTTGGGAATTACCCAAGAAAATAAGCTACCTTTTTTCAATAAAGGATTCTTTTTGCCAGTTTTTATTACTTCACGGTGTGCCTGCAAAACTTCCACAGCGTGTGGCAAATCATTCCTATCTATTGGTCTTCGTTGGACACCAAGGTCGAAACCGTCATTGAGCACTTTGATGAAAAGTATTTCCTTCGATTGCTTTGAAAGCTGATTATCAAAAAAGAGTACATAGGTTCTGACTCCAGAATAAGGATTGAAAACTCCCGACGGCAGAGAGACAACTGCATAAAGTCCATCTTCAAGAAGTAACTTTCGCATTTGTTTATATGCATTATCTGCAGTTCCAATGACCCCCTCTGGCACGATAATGCCCGCACGTCCTTTGCTATTCAGATGTTCCATAATGTAATCTACGAAAAGGACTTCGGAGCGGTTGGCTTGCACCATAAAGCGCTTGTGGGGACGTATTCCTCCAGTTGGAGTCATAAAGGGAGGATTTGCCAGCATCACATCGAATCGTTCATCCCATCTCTCTTCGCTGGATAGAGTGTCATATTCGTGGATATTAGGGCTTGGGAAGCCGTGGAGATACATATTCACCAACGAGAGCTTCACCATATCGGGTGAAATGTCGTAGCCAGCAAGGTTGCCCATCAAGCGCTTCTTTTCATCTGGTGTAAGTGGTTTATTTTTGTTTGACTTCAAAATATGCTTATACGCAGAAATAAGAAATCCTGCTGTACCGCACGCGGGGTCAAGTATTGTTTCATCTTTCTTTGGGTCAACAACTTCCACGATGAAATCTATAATATGTCGCGGTGTCCTGAATTGCCCTGCATCACCCTGCGAACCAAGAATGGAAAGTAGGTACTCAAAAGCGTCTCCAAGATTTTCGCTGTGGTCGTATGAAAAAGTATTTATGTCTTTCAAAAATAAATTGAGTGTTTCTGGGTCGCGGTATGGTAAAAAAGAATCTTTGAATACATCACGAAATAGTTGCGGTAAGTGAGGATTTTTTGCCATCTTTGCAATTGCTTCTACATAAAGATTTAAGCGTTCCTGTCCGCCAAGTTTTGCATCCATCATTTTGTTCCAGGCGTATTTCTCAAAACCGTTTGTAAAAAATTGCGTCTTACCTTTTGGTAAAGAAGCAGCCTGCTTATCCATATCATCCATAAACTTATAGATAAGAGCCGTGGTGATTTGCTCCACTTGGGCTTTAGGGTCTGGGACTTTTCCAACTAAAATATCCCGCGCTGAATCTATTTTCTTTTTTATTTCTTGAGTAAGCATAATTACATATAGGCATTAAGCGAAACGTAGTCTTTCACATATTCGGGTACTTTCTCAACCCATCCGTTCACAGCTTCGAGGTCAGCCATAGTGAGCTTTGGGTTTGTTGCGAGACGGGTATATTCTCCCTTTTCAATAATGTCTCGAATCTCGTTATCAGTAATATATGCCTTGAGATAGTTTTTTATCGGCATAGCGTACTGATTCTCTGGCTTGTTTATTGCAACAAACTTGTCAAACTCTTCATCAAGCAATTCATCTTTTGATTTGAATGTCTTGATACTTCCGAAGGCTTTATCTATGAACTCTCGCAAGCTGATGCGTCGGTCAGCCTTTACAGACCTGCGGAGTTTTTCAAGACTGAAGAAATCGTCTGGTTTATCAAAAATCTCACCCTTCACGTACTCTTCAACAGTGGCAATGTCACCTTCTTCGTATTTCTGCTTAATGAATAGGTTTTCTGTTATCGCTGTTTCAAACTTTTCAAAAAGTTTGCGGTCAATTTTCATTCCCTCAACACCCACAGCTTTCTCTGTAAAAGTTTTTAATGGGTCGGGCTGGGTAATCGTAATCTCATCTATATTGACTCCTTCTCCACCACCACCTGTATCCATACCTGTTTTTGGTGGCAGATGTAAAATCTCGTCGTAGTCATATTTTTCCTCGAAGTATTCGCAGTTGGCGAAGAAATCAAAGAGCTTAAATTTATCTTTAGGCACTTTTACTTCTTGAACTTCACCACCTTCTTTTTCTAGGTGTGTGAACGTGAACTTACGTGTACCACGCCCTTTTATTTGAATAAAATCAGTCGGAGAAAAAATAGGACGCATCAGGACAATGTTCAAGATATCTTCACAGTCGTAGCCAGTGGTCATCATTCCCACTGTTACACACACACGAGTTTTGCTTGAACGGTAGCTATCCAAAAACTTGCTGTGCCCGTTGAGATTATTATTTGCAAAGTTCACCGTAAAACTCTGTGCATCAGAAATGTTGGAGGTAATCTGCACAGCAAAATCTGAATTGTATTTGCCTGGGTAAAGCTGGTCAGCAAATTGGTTGAGCATTTGTGTAACCTTTGATGCGTGCCTTTGGCTAACGCAGAAAATAATACTCTTGCCAACTTCTCCAGTTATCGGGTCTTTGAGCGCATTCTCAATAAATGTTTTGCAGAAAATCTGGTTAGTCTTATCAGAGAAAAACTTTCGCTCGAAATCTGTATGGAAAAAGGATTGTTCCTCTTCTTTTCCATCCTCGTTTTCAATCATCATCGCATAGCCCTTCTCCGAAAGAAGCTCGGTAGTAATCTCTGTTCTCGCATCTGCAACGAGAGGATTTATCAAATACCCATCTTTGACACCATCAAGTAGTGTGTATCGGAAGGTCGGTTCACCAGTCTCGCATCCGAAGGTTTTATATGTATCAAAAAGCTGGCGACGTTCCCAGGCACGAGGGTCTTTTAGATTCAGTTTTTCTGGGTCAATTCCCTTAAGATAATTTTTTGGTGTAGCAGTGAGTCCCAATTTATAACCCACGAAGTATTCAAATACAGCACGGCTGTTTCCGCCAATCGAACGATGGGCTTCATCGGAAATAATCAGGTCAAAATCAGTAGGGGAAAAGAGCTTCTGATATTTATTATTAAAAGAGAGGCTCTGTATTGTCGAAACAACAATCTCGGCTTTGCGCCAATCACCTTTATTTTCTTTGTACACAACAGTTGTGTAATCTTTTGAAAGCCACTTCTTAAAGTTTTTTGCCGCTTGGTCTTCCAGCTCCAGGCGGTCAACAAGAAACAAGATGCGCTTTGCATTTCCAGACTTCAAAAATAGCTTGATGATTGCAGCGGAAACAAGCGTCTTGCCTGTACCTGTTGCCATCTCAAACAAATAACGGTCATTGTTTTTTGAAGCGGACTCTTGAAGAGATTTTACTGCTTGAAGCTGATATGGTCGCAAAAACTTAAGTGCTTCTGTATCAATGAGATTTTGTCGCTGTCCCTCATCAGCCCAGCGAGGGTCGCTATGATAGTCTGTTTTTTGGGTGAGTACGATGTAATCATCCTCAACCTTTTCATCCGCAAGACGCTTGGGGTTCGGTTTGAATTGTTCAAAATGCTTAAGAGAGTCTGGTTTCGGAAATTGAATGACAACGGAGGGGTTGCCACGTTCCAAGTCCCAGAAATAATGGAGGTTCCCGTTTGAGAGAATTACAAAACGGACATTTAGGGATTGAGCGTAGCGACGCGCTTGTTCTTTACCGTCGAGAGGGTCTTTATCTTCGGACTTCGCTTCAAGCACTACATATGGGAAACCTTTTTCATCTAGTAGGAGAAAATCAATAAAACCATTTTCTGTTTTTTCAAAGTCGTTTCCAAGTGCATCAATCGCTTTTTTTGTTAGTTTAACATTCGGCTCTAGAGAAATGTTCGCTACACCGTTTTCATCGTCAAAAAATATCCAGCCAGATTTCTGGAGTAGGTCGTTTATTTTGATTCTGGCTTTAGCTTCTTTTTGCATTGTACATTTTCATTTTCATATTAAAATATACTAACTCCGCGTATTTGAGCTGTCTCTTAAAAATTTATCTACATCACTCTGTTTGATTCGCCATCTTCCTACCTTTGAAGCCCTGATTCGCTTATTGTGAATGTATCGGAAAATAGTTTTGTAGCTTAATCGTAGTTGTTTGGCTACCTGTTCAATGGTTAGAAATTTATCTGACATATTTTGTTTTGTATTGTTAAACAGCATAACATTTTGAGTCCAGTATAGTCAAAAACTGTCCAAAGGACTATACTGAACCAATTGAATGAAAATGAGTATGAATATCACAGGAAAACTAGCCACACTTCTTCATCTTATTGAAGATTCTTTACTTTACTTAAAACCTGAAGAAAATAGAGTCGTTTTGTCCGAAGCAAAAATCTTAAAACAAGGTTTAGATAGGCAGGAGATTAAAAGTTGTTTGAAGTATTTATCCGACAATAACTTTGCTCAAAATGAAATTGCATACGCCTCGGAAGAGACTCAATCAACGAATGGCGTTATATACGCTACACATACCTCTACGCGTACAAGTAAATACAGCCAAGTTGATTACATTCTTCACATCAATAGAAAAAAAATAAATCCACTTATACTTGAGGCGAAAAAGATTTTGATTAAAACAAAAGTATTAGATAAGAAGTATTCCCATCTTATTGAGAAAGATACGAGAGGAAACTATTTTTATGATGGTAAAAAAATTGAAATAAGCAAGGAGCCTTTTTATTATATAGCTTTTGATACTTTATTTTCAGATGGAGACCAAGATGGCTTTTTATCTTATAAAGATTTTGAGAAACAGTTTCTTAAAAAAGATGTAGTACCAGCTCAAGATGATTTGATAAGAAACAAACGTATCAATAATGCACTCATAAATGGGCAAAATGGTTTTTTTCGATATGCCAAAATAAACGGCAAACAACTTATGAACAAAACGCTTGATGGGAAGAAACTGATTGAAATCATACGAGGGCAGGGACTACGGCTTAATAACCAGAAAATATAGAAAAATAAAAAAGTCTTGGTATTTCTTGGGGACAACTAAATACAGTTGTCTTTTTTCTTCTCTTTGTAGGGTCTTTTTCTATATCAAAGTCTTAAAACAAGAAATTCAGAGCAATAGGTAAATAAGTGAGAATAAGAATGCAGTAGCCAATAAGTCTCGGCATCTGCATCGCAATGATTTCTATTGAACAATGCAGAAAAACTTTAGGAGAAAGAGCTGACAAGCTCACGGATGAGCAGTTAGTGATTCTTCGTAACTCTTTATATAGCACAGTGAATTTAATTTTTGACCATCTTCAAAAGAAAGAAATGAAAAAGAATAAAAAATATCAAAATGAAAACATCATTCCAGCCTCAATTTAATTGTTCAGACTTACATATAGCTGCTTATCTGATAGCCAACGGTTTGCAGCTTATTGATATTGATAAAACTGACCGCAAGCGTGCCGTCTTCATCTTCTCCGATACAGAAGATAGAGAGGAGCTACTCGTGGCTTTTTGGGCAAAACAAGCAAAGGTAGAACCTCGTGCATACATAGCAGCTATCAAAGAAGTAAAGGAGAGGTTATATAGCTAAAAAACCAAATGACTATGAAAAAGAAGATGGTTGTATATAAAACAGTTGAGGAACCAGTAGACTATGTGCCTTTTGTAATGGTGCCTGGCTCAATTTTTAGAGCGTATAACGCAGGAGAATTAAATAGCGAACAACTCTTGGTATATTTGATGCTTTCTAAAAAAGTGAACCCACACAATGGTATTGGAGCTACTAACTATGCCGAGATTGCCGCTTGGTTAAAGCTAAAGACAGATGCGCAGAGTAATAACCACATAAACAAACTGATGTTGGATTTGAGAGATGAGAACGAGATAGTGTGGTTTTCAAACCATAGCGGAAGCAGAGCTTTTGAATACCAACTAGCAGAATACAAATTAGCAAAAAATTCTGATAACGAGCCGCCGAAATGGGTTGATATAGTACCTCACTTTCCAACTACAGAGCAAAAGCAAAGCAGAGTTAATACCATATCTTTACCCAAACCTCCACCAGAACAAAAGCCGAGGCATCCACCACCAGAGCAGAGGTTACAAAGGTCGAATGGTGAAGGAATTAAAAGCCTCGGAGACATTATTAGTGAGCGTGAAAGCAGACCTCCCTATACAGATACCGAATCATAAAAATACACAAAATCGATTATGAAAAAATACGTAAAATCGCAAAATCGTTTTCTCTTAAGTGAAAAGCATCCGAGCGAGTATCCAATTAAAAGCAACGAAGATGTTATCTGTGTTGATATTGCTTCCGCTTTAGGAGAATCGGATATGCGATTCATTCTTGCGCGGAGACATCAACTGGGTATAGGAGCCATTGAAGATACCTATGCTGTCGTAAAAGACGAAATGCGCAAGGGAAAGTGTGAAAACCCGCGCAGACTCTTTAATTTTTTGCTCACGCAAAAGTTAAAAGAAAAGAAAAAAATTAACAATTAACACATAAAAACAATATGAATGAATTAGGGGGCGAATTACTTTTAATAAAAATTACTGATGTTTTTATTCAAGAGATAGCATTGATAGAGTTCGGCGCTTATTTAACAGATGAAGAAATAGGTGATATTCAACTTGAAATCGCAGCAAAACTTCGTGAATACATCAAAAATGCCATTAAAGAAGTCGGGACTTATAATGGCTTGATTAGAAAAAACAAAACAATCCTTTGTTCAGATATGTATCATCGTAAAAATCTTTAATTAGGTAAGGGTGTCCCCCAAAAAAACGCAAAGTTGGTTTTGAAAACACCCACCACCCCTTTTATGGTTTTCCATAAATTAGACCAAAGAGAGGCAGGCTGACGCCCTTTGATTGGTTTCTGTATGTAATTAGATAACACGGCTATACAGAGCTATGTGAGTACAGTGAAAAATCACTATGCTGTCCTGTGCTCGAAGAAACACTCGTACAGTAGGACATACAAGAGAACATACAAGCATAGATGAAAAAAGCCCCGTAGGGCATCAACAGCATTAAATAGACATTTCAGTTGGTTCGTAGATTACAAATACCAACTTTCAGCGATATTTGAATCATATCAAATCCTCGGGACACGTCAAGCGAACAACATACATAAACAATTGCTTCATTCTACAGCATTAAATGTCTATTAACAGCGAAAGAAAAAATTATGAACCAATTACCAGAGGCAAAATCAAACTTAACAGACGAAACCGAAATACTTGGCATCAAAGATGTTGCGCAGTCCCTCGGTGTTTCCAAGGCAACTATCCTGCGCTGGATTCAGATGCACAAGTTAGAAGGTTTCTTTCGTATTGGGCACAAGTGGCTTATGCGAAGGGCGGATTTAGAAAATCTTATCAATCAAAAAATAATTAACTCTAAATAAAAAATATGAATCAGAATCCAAAAATGACACCAATAGGAAATCTTATGTACTACACTTTTATTCTTGGTTCGGTCTTTCTCCTCCTATACGGGCTGGGTGGTACGTCTTTGATTCTTAATGCTATTGGGCTTGTAGTTGGTGTATCAATTTTAGGATTGATTTTGTGGGCAATCTTTGCAATAGGAGAACGTTATGGATGGTGGAAGGAAGGTTTCAAATAAAAATATATGAAACTCATCAAAATATTTAAGGTAATTGTGTCCATAATTTTTCAACTTATGTTGGATATAATGGGCTTCGGTATCTATCTAATTTTCGCAAGTATTTTTTTCACAGGTATTTATGTAATTCTCCTAGAGTTCAAGGGTTCAATCTACGAACTATTGGGTTCCAGCTTCGTTACTGGTTTGTGCGGGGTACTGGCTTATCCTCTCATTGAAGAAGTAAAAAGACTTCCTGATGATTGGCGAGATAGAGTCGAAACCTTCCAAAAATCCTTATAAAATAAATGAAAAACTTACTTGAACAATTTTTGCATTATCTTGCCGTAGAGCGCAGCTTCTCGCCACGCACCATAGAGGCATACCGTCACGACTTAAATAAGTTTATTGAATTTTTTGAGTCTCTAGGTAAGACAGATATTCTTACTGTTACAAAAGAGGATGTCAGACATTTTCTTTCTGCACGTGCTCAAACAAACGGAGCTGTTACAAGAGCACGTAAACTTTCTGCTATCAAATCACTTTTTAAGTATCTAGACCACGAAGGAATTATCTCCGCAAATCCAGTAAGCGGTATTGAAGCCCCAAAACTTCCCGAAAGAGAACCGACTTACCTTACTCAAGCCGAATATCAAACTCTTATAACTACAGTAAAGCGCGAAGCAACTCCTTTTTACATTGCTCGTGATTTAGCTATCGTTGTTCTTTTACTTGGTACAGGCATACGTTTATCAGAGCTTGTGGGGCTTACTCTTGATAAAGTAAACCTTGAGCATAGTGGTAGAAGTATAAAAGTTAGAGGCAAGGGAGATAAGGAGCGAATTATTCCTCTAACAGATGAACTTGTTGGTATTCTTGAACTTTACTTAAAAACACGTCCAGATGTATTCAGTAATCATCTTTTTATAAGCAGGCTTGGTGAACAACTTTGTGCCCGTAGTGTATATGGTCTTGTTAAAAAATATCTTAAGGCAACTGGTATTAAAAAAACCAAAATGGCTGTCCATTCTCTGCGCCACACCTTTGGAACTTCGTTGATGAACAACGGGGTAAACATTGTACTCATCCAAGAACTTTTAGGTCATAAAAAACTAGAAACTACCCGCCGCTATTTACATATAAATAGTACAGATTTGCGCAATGCTGTGGATAGTTTAGTTTTGGATAAAAAATAATATGGAAAAAGACCTAGGTACATTCCAAGAGTCTGAACAAAAAGAGTACGCGTTGATATATGCTCGCGTGTCTTCTGTGAGTCAGGACTCAAATAGTCAAGTTTACCGATGTAAAAAGTATGCTTTGGAAAAAGGCTATGAGTTTGAAGCAGAATTTCCCGATAAGTTTACTGGAGGTGGTGATTTTTGGAATCGTCCTCAAATGAAGAGATTATTGAAGTATATTGACGACAATCCTGGAAGAAAACGTGTGCTTGTTGTTGATGACCTTAAGCGGTTTGCAAGAGATACAGAATTTCACATTAGGTTACGCAAGGAATTTAAAAGCAGGAGTGTAAGAGTTGAATGCCTTAATTTCAATTTTGAAGATTCTCCAGAAGGTAAGTTTGTTGAAACCGTATTTGCCGCGCAAGGAGAATTGGAACGTGAACAAAATAGAAGACAGGTCATTCAGAAACAACAAGCACGCCTTGAGCGTGGCTATTGGTGTTTTGATGCTCCGCCTGGCTTGAAATACATAAAAGACCCTATTCACGGAAAACTGTTAGCTCACGATGAACCCAAAGCCAGCGTTGTGCGGGAAGCCCTTAATGGTTTTGCTTTTGACAGGTTTCCAGACCAAGTAGATGTCCAAAAGTTTCTGCAAAGTAAAAACTTCTTTCATCGGAAAAAACCAAAGAAAGTCTATCTGGAACAAGTTAAAAGGGTACTCACACAAATTCTTTATACTGGTCATATTGAGTACAAACCTAGGAAAATTACCAGGCGGGACGGGCACTTTCAAGGTATTGTCAGTTTAGATGTATATAATAGGATTCAAGATAAGCTGAATGGCACTGCAAAAACAAAAGCCAGAAAAGATTTACATTTAGACTTTCCTGCACGTGGGTGGGTCTTGTGTTCTGCGTGTCATAGACCTTTTACTGCAAGTTGGACAACAAAACGTAAAGGTTATAGGAAAGCCTATTATCGTTGTGGTAAGACAGATTGTTACGAAAAGAATAAAAGTATTCCCAAAGAAGATTTGGAGGGAGCACTTGGTAAAATTCTCAAAAAAGCTCGCGCGTCAAAAGAAGTGCTCGCACTTACACAAGAAATTGCGCTTGATGTGTGGAATGAAAGAACCTCTGATTCAAGGCAGTCAGCGATTGATGCCCGAAAAGTAATTGAAAGTACAGAGCAAGAAATAAATTCATATGTTGATAGGATTGGTAAGGCTACAAATGAAGCGGTGCTTAATGCCTATGAAAAAAAGGTTGAAGAGCTTACAAATAAAAAACTTCTATTAAAGGAGAATTTGGACAAGCCAGTTTTGTTTAGTGGCGTAAGTTTTGAAACCGCTCTTAATGAGGTGTTCGGATACATAAAAAACCCTTATGGTATATGGGCAGATGGGATTTTTGAGGATAAAAGATTAGTCTTAAGAATGGTTTTTACAGAGAACTTGGTATATAGCAGAAAAACTGGCTTTGAAACCGCCAGTTTTTCGCTTCCAGTAACGCTTTTTCAGCTATCTGTGACTCCAAAGTCACATCTTGTGGAGAAGCCGAGAGTTGAACTCGGGTCCAAATAAGTTTTGAAATGGTTCTACACGACATATTTGATTTCAAGTTCTCAATTCATATCCTTTAAATCAACAAAATAGATATGAATCCAGTTTTCTTTGTGTCGGAGGTTCGCGAAACTACAAAACTCCCGAGTCCGAAGTTATATCAATCACTTGCCGGAACAGACTTGAGGCAGTGACCGACCGCTAGGGTTAATCGCAGGTTTAAATCCGGATTAAGCGTAAGCGGTAGCGAATGTCATCCCCATAAATGGAGAAGGCACAGCTTTTGCAAAGGTGTTTTTAGCATCTATGCTTTGGGGCCTATTAAAGAGTTACCCCAGCTCTGTCGTGCGCATTGTCAAAGAATTTATCTGTCTAAACCTTTCATCCCCAATATCAGAATACAATTTTCAATTTCTAATTATCAATTTTCAAACAATTTCCAATGAATCAATTTTAGAATTGAGACATATTAGTCATTGTTTAGAAATTAGAAATTGAAAATTAGAAATTACTTATATTCTCACATTGAGACTGAACACTAAATAGCAAAATCTCGTTTGATCTGTCGGTTCACATCCTTCTTCTTAATCGACTCGCGCTTGTCGTAGTGTTTCTTACCACGACCGACTCCGATATCAATCTTCAACACTCTTCCTTTATTGTACACCAAAAGTGGCACTATTGTCAATCCCTTGGTCTTTTCTACACTGGAGAGTTCTCTTATTTCCGCTTTAGTCAAAAGCAGTTTGCGGTTTCGGCGAGGATCATAGTCTTTTGGTGCGTTTTTCTCCTGAAAAGGCGGTACGAAAGCCCTGATGAGAAAAGCCTCTCCTCCGCGTATCGTGACATATGAGCCGTCGAGCGACCCCTGACTCTTACGCAGAGATTTTACTTCAAAACCAAAAAGCTCCAGCCCTGCGGCATATTTTTGAGTGATTTCGTAGTTAAAATGGGCTTTTTTGTTGGTTATCAGTGACATAACGATGAAATTATAACACAATTTAAACATCTTTTAATTTGGACGATTTCGTGTATCCCGTTAGAGATTACTCAGTTGATTTATAGTAGCTTAGGTGATATAAAGATGAAGCTTAGATTAATCATTATATAAACATTAACTACGGAAATGCCTCGTATTCTCGAGGGATTTCCTATCTCTAACGGGATGGATACTAGAGCCTACTTGGGATAGATATACTTATAGAAACACCAAAAATGTCTGAAAAAAAGAAAATCATAATAAAAAAGACAAACAAAGGGGGAAAAGAGCCCGGTGGCTCTATCTTTACATACATAGTTTCCGTGCTGGTTGTATTTATTATCCTTTCGTCCCTCTACTCTTTTATAGAGAGTAAGATTTCACAGAAGACTGAAGAGATTTCTATTTCTCAAGTCTCGGCAGACATAAAAGCAAAACTGGTTAAAGAAATAGTTGTTAGGGGAGATATTTTGGATATCGAGTACTCGTCGACCACACACAAGACATCAAAAAAGGAAGAGAGAGAAGCTCTGTCACAAACCCTTGTGAATTATGGAGTGACAGAAGCGGAATTGTCGGCAATCAAAATAGATATAAAGAACGAGAACGGTTTCGGATACTGGTTCGGCGCCCTTTCACCGATTATTTTCCCGATTTTGTTCATATTGGTTTTCATATGGTTCATATCTCGACAAATGAAGGGCGCGGGTATGCAGGCTCTTACATTCGGACAGTCAAAAGCCCGCATGATACATCCCGACGATAAAAACCAGCGAGTGACTTTCAAAGACGTTGCTGGTTGTAAAGAAGCAAAGGAGGAACTGTCCGAAATTGTGGACTTTTTGAAAAATCCGAAAAAGTTTCTGGATATAGGTGCACGAATTCCAAAAGGTATTTTGCTTATGGGCGCCCCGGGAACGGGCAAGACTTTGCTCGCTCGCGCCGTTGCGGGGGAGGCTGGCGTAGCGTTCTTCTCCATCTCCGGTTCTGAATTCGTCGAGATGTTCGTTGGGGTTGGTGCGTCTCGCGTGCGTGACCTTTTCATGATGGCAAAGAAAAATTCTCCGGCGATTATTTTCGTAGATGAAATAGATGCTGTTGGCCGAGTGCGAGGAGTTGGAGCCGGTGGAGGAAACGACGAACGAGAGCAGACCCTGAACCAGATACTAGTCGAGATGGACGGTTTTGAGCCGAACGAAAAAGTCATAGTTATGGCCGCAACAAACCGTCCGGACGTTCTTGACCCTGCACTTCTCCGCCCAGGTAGATTTGACCGTCGAGTGACCCTAGATTTGCCGGACAGAAAAGACCGTGAAGAAATTTTGAATGTGCATAGTAAAGAAAAACCTTTTGCTGAAGATGTGAACCTCCAAGTTATTGCCGAGAGAACTCCCGGATTCTCCGGTGCCGACCTTTACTCTCTCATGAACGAAGGGGCCATACTTGCCGCACGAGAAAATCGAACAACTGTTGCCCAATACGACCTCATCCGCTCGATTGAAAAGGTTATGCTTGGTCCCGAACGCAAGAGCCACATTCTTTCAAAGAAAGAAAAAGAAATCACTGCCTACCACGAAGCTGGTCATGCAGTTCTCGCTTCGATACTTCCGTATGCTGACCCTGTTCACAAAATTTCTATTATTTCTCGCGGGCGTGCAGCCGGATATGTTTTGCATTTGCCGATTGAAGACAGAAAATTACAATCCAAAAAAGAATTTTTGGACGACATTGCTGTTTCTCTCGGCGGATACGTTACGGAGAAAATGCTTTTTGATGATTTAACAACCGGCCCATCGAACGATTTACAAGTTTCAACTGCTCTTGCTCGCGATATGGTTACAAAATACGGTATGTCAGACATAGTTGGCCCTGTCGCTCTTGAGGGTCAGGGAGGTAGGGTGCTTTTCGGAAGGGGAGTTGAAGAGAAAGAGTTCTCACAGAAAGTTGCCGCTGATATTGATGCCGAGGTATCACGAATCATGCGAGAAGCTCGAGAAAAAGCCGAAAAAACTATTACTGAAAACAGAAAACTTTTGGACACTATTGCAAAGAGACTCATAGAAACCGAGACTATTGAACGGGCAGAGTTCGAGACCATACTGGTGGCTAATGGCATTATCCCGAAAAAGAAGCTTGATATAGAACACCAAATATAAGCTTATGTAGAGTAGTATTCCAGTAAATTCATTGACTTCTTACTATATTTGATGTAGACTGTTGTTTGAAATCAGCCTGTCCCTGGCTGATGCTCATTCCAGGAGATTATACTCTATGGCCGAGATTCACACGAAAATCCTCCGATTCGTCGGGGGGAAGCCCGTTCGTTGCGGAGGTGCGATCGTCGAGGTTGAGAGCGAGGATGATGGTTGTCTGGTCCTCGACTCCGTCTGTACCAGGTGCCGGGCGATTGTGTCGTCGGCGCCCATGGTCGTCCGCGATGATCACGGTCCGGCGAAGTCCGTCGGACTTCGCGTTTGATCGATCTTCTGTCGTCACGTCTCGGGGCCGGAGGGGTCACAACCTCTCCGGTCTTTTTCATACTTAAATTATTTATTATTTTGTGATACTATAACGAAACTACACATCCGCCCTTAGCTCAGTTGGTTAGAGCACAGAGCTTATACCTCTGGGGTCCATGGTTCGAGTCCATGAGGGCGGACACGTAAACAAAAACAGCGACTGCTCGCTGTTTTTGTTTACGTGTCCGAGACGGAGGTATGTTTTGTCGGCAGACAAAACAACCGAGTCCGGGTCGGGAAAATCTTTGAGCGACGGCGAAAAGATTATTCCTGATGACACGGCTTGTCCGAGCCGGGACCACGAGTACTTAGTGCTCGCAGATTGTGCTCGATCGAGAACACCTAGTAACTCGTGATGACATGATTCGTATTCTGATCGCACAAAAATTCTATAGAATTTTATTCGTGACAATAAGCCCACAATTGACAGAATATATTAATCTATATATAATTTTGAATAGGACTATGAGCAATTTTCAGAGGAGACTGCCATGAGACGATCTGATTTTCTCGCACGGTTTGGACTGGCTCTCAGAGACTTTTCCAGCCGTGAGAATAAAAGCGAGCTTCATGCAATCAACGACGCCATTCGCGCCGGCCTACCTCTTCTTGCCGCACTTCCACACTCGCAGACAACACAGAGTTTGTTGGTCGCGGCCGAGTACCCTGATCTCAGGGAGGTGGAAGGGGCGAAAGCGTGGAAGGCGTTGCCGTGGTGGACACGGACATTCGGCCGACTCTAAAGCGTCGACCGGAAGGGGCGGGTTGCGAGAGCGACCCGCCCTAAATGCTACTCAAAATGGATTTTTTCGTTAGTTGTTTCTAGATAGTTTTTATTCAATAATTGTTGCTTGAATTTGGAATTTTTGCTTTAATTAGAGTAAGGGTCACTCCCGAAACTAATTAATTAAAAATATGAATAAGAGAAAATTTTTTGGAGTCTTGGTAGTAATATTTGGTTTGATTATGGTTGGAGGAAGTATAGGTTCGGTTGAACAGTATGGCGTAGCTGCGCCGATCACCATGTCATTAATTGTGATCGTTGGACTGTTGATGATATTTTGGGATAAGTTTAAGAAAGGAATGCAATAAGAATCTAAACAAGATAAAAAGCCCCTGCGGGGCTTTTTATCTTGTTGTTAATTTTTCGGATTGGGCAGAACCCATTTTTTCCAGATGGCTTCCGCTGGTTTGTTGCGGATATTGGAAGTTAGATCATTGCGTGGACTTGCATACTCTGGAGCCATGAGATCATCCCAAGCAAATTTTGCCCCAGTGCCAATTCCTGTAAACCTAGTTCTTTTCGCGAACGCCTGAAATAACGCCTCAATAGCATCGGCTTGTCCTTGCCAATCGCGTTTATAACCAGCCTGCGCCACTTCTGTAAAATCTCCCCACTCCATCCCTCCTTTTCCGTTATTTGCTCCGGAATAGCTTCCCACATTTTCCACTAAATAGATTGGTTTTTTATAATCCGCAAAATCTGCTTCGATACTATCTAAAATTATAGACCAGGATGTTCGCATCTCAGCAACACTAGCTCCCTCACGGACATTTAATAATGGTAGGTGGAGAATAAGCACGTCAGCATCATCGATATATTTTGGCCGCGGGTTTTGACGTAGTCCGCCGTAACTATTAAAGTTAGTAGCATATATTTTGCCGTGGTATACGTCGCGTACAGCTTTAATGATTTCGCTGAATTTTGCATCCGCATAGTCGTAAAACGGTTTTGATGTTGGCATTCTGTATTCTGGCGTGATATCTATCGCATAAATACCTGCCTTTTCAGCATCGGCAGCCCAGCGTACCAGGATACTCTGTAGTTGACTGAATTCGGAGTCCAGCCACTCTTTTGTCTTGGGCTCATCTCTACCGAAATCATCGCCTGCTTTTTGCTCAGCAGCATTACCACCAGAACCACCTCCCGCTGCTCCACCGGTAAATCTTCCGAGTAAGCTTACATTAATATATTTACTATACTCCGCTCCAACATTATATGCGATGATTGATTTCAAAGCGTATTTTTTCGCTATACGGGCAATGTCCTTCATCTCACTGGAAGTAATAGCAGCATCACGCCACTGTTTATAAGGCGAAGCAGTTTCCTTTAATGTGATACTTTCTTTATCATCACCGATAAAATCAATAAAACTAAATACCATCACTTCTTTTCCGCCGATACTCGCAATACGAGCGAACGTGCTGTCCAGATTCCTTCGAGTGTCTTCAAATAAATTCATATTATAATTAATAGTCCATGTATCTTCGGTGGTAATCAACGGCACAATATTTTCTCTAAAATATTTTGGTGCAGACATATCATTCCATTTTTTAACATAATCAAAAACTCTTTTTTCTAAAGATTTTACTTTGAGTTCTTTAATGTCAGAAGTTGACTGATCGCTCTGCCGTAAATATTTATAAGAAAGGGTATCACCAGTCTTGGCCGTTACCACCTTCTCCCAACTTGTCTCGCTCATTTTATCCATTGTCTGCAAATCTTTTCCGTCTATCGCTAGAATAATTTTATCTCCGAACTGCGTATTTTCCGGTACCGTCACCCAAAAAGTAAGTTTTGCTTCTTTGCCCTTTGGTGCCTTATCAATCTTAGAAAATTCACAAACACGCCTTGCTTCCATAAGAGGTAAAACATTACAAGTCGGTGGCCAAAAATTAAATCGTATTGCCATGAAACCAAAAACAACGAATATTAATAAGATAGTTAAAGGAATCCCCAAAACCCAAGCCATTACTTTTAGAAATTTTTTCATAAAGTTTTAAGCTAATCTAATAATCCTTAGAAAGACACTGCTGTCTTTTATTGTGTGATTTAATTATATACCTTTACGGCTAAAAGTTGTATATGTGTCATTCAAAGTGTATTTTTTCGCTTGATGTTTCGAGATAGCTTTTTATTTGCGGATATTTTCTGAACTCCGGGTCTTCTTCGACGATTCGGGTTGCTTCGGTTCGTGAGGCTTCCACCATTTTTATGTTCTTGATTGCTTCCATAGCAACATCGGAGATACCCCATTGTTTTTGTCCGTATAATTCTCCAGCTCCTCGTTGCTGTAAATCAAATTCTGCCAACTCAAAACCGTTTTTTGCTGTGATCAGGGCTTTCAACCTATCCTTTGTCTTCAAGCCCTTACTTTCTGTAAAAACAAAACAGTATGCTTGGTGATTTGAGCGGATAACACGACCACGGAGTTGGTGGAGTTGTGATAAGCCGAACCTTTCCGCGCCCTCGATAACTATCATGGTGGCGTTAGGCACATTAACGCCGACTTCAACAACCGAAGTGGCCACCAATATTTTGGTTTTACCCGAAGAAAAGTCGGCCATCACTTTTTCTTTCTCAATTGGAGTCATTTTTGAGTGAAGAATTGCGATGGCGTATTCGGGAAATACATGCTGTCGTAGCCTATCGGCCTCAACTACAATAGACTTTGCGATTATGGCCATTTCTTTTGTTGGGTCCGGTTCGTCAATTCGCGGACAAATAACATACAACTGTCTTCCGGCTTTTAATTCAGCACGGATGTTTTCGTATGCAGACTTTCTCTCGGTCGGTAAGACTATTTTTGTAATAATTGGTTTACGACCATGGGGCATTTGGTCGAGGAGAGTCAAATCTAGATCGCCGTATATTGTCAGAGCTAATGTGCGGGGGATAGGTGTTGCGGTCATAGAAAGCAGATGAGGAGTTACATCGGTTTTACTAGTCAGTTTCTGTCTTTGTAAAGTTCCGAAGCGATGTTGTTCGTCTATAACCACAAAAGCCAGGTGTTTGAAGGCTACAGATTTTTGTATCAGCGTATGTGTGCCTATAAGTATCGGCACTTCGCCGTTAGCTACCCATTTCAGGAGTTGTGTGCGAGAAATATTTGTTGGTTTGGACGGATTTGATTTTGAAGGATAAATTTTACATCCGCTTCCGGTTATGAGCCCGACTTTTATAGGCAGGTGTTGAAAATAGGAGATGAAGTTTTCATAGTGCTGTTTGGCCAGGATTTCCGTTGGGCACATGTATACTGTTTGCAAGTTCCCAAAGGTCTTTCCTTTGGGAGAGGTTTGGGTGACGGCATAGATGGTCGTAGCGGCCACGGCTGTTTTTCCGGACCCAACATCACCTTCGAGAAGACGAGACATGGGGTGCCCTCGTTTGAAATCACTAACTATGGAATCGATGGTGTGAAGTTGGGATTCGGTTGGTTCAAATGGAAATCTTTTTACGAAGTCTGAAATATCTTTTTCTTTTACCTCAATTTTAAATGCGCTCTGTTCTTGCCAGAGCTTCTTCTCCTTCTGTTTTTGTAGTTGAATGAAAAATATTTCTTGGAATGCAAATCTTTTTCGAGCGGATTTACCGTCATCCTCCTTTTTGGGTGCATGGATCCAGATGAAAGCGGTTTTTATTCCCGGCAGATTATATTTCTTTAAAATCTCTTCCGGTATTGGATCAACCAAAATGTCAAAGAGTCCCTTTGACATCATAATTTTTTGTACGGCGTGGTATATCCAGTGAGAAGATATACCCCGACTTTCCGGATAAACAGGATACAAACTATGTTCTTCGCCATCGCGCCCGAACAGAGATTCGCCGACTCCGTTCGGTATCTCTGTGACGCGTTCTATTTTTGGGTTGCTCATATACAACTCGCCCCCAGTAGTAGAGCCAAGCTCACTACGGGGCTTCGCTTTCCGCTCGCTCACCTTTCCCTCGACTCGTACCAACTGTCCGTTGTGAACCATTTTGGCTATGTACGGTTGGTTGAACCAAACGAGTTTTATTCTCCCACTCTCGTTTTCCACCACTCCCTCGGACATGGGAATTTTTTTAATCCAGGCCTTACTCGTTTTTAATCCGGAAATTGTTCCAAATAGGGTCGTTTCATCGCCTTTTGCCAGACTGTTTATATTTTTCACTTCTTTCGTGTCCCCATATCGCGACGGGAAATGATATAGCAAATCCTCTATGGTTAAAATGCCCATTTTTGAGAGAGCTTTTTTTTGTATTTCCGCGAGCCTGAATTCTTTCTCTAATCTAGAACTCAAATCCATAAGACTAGTTTATCATGAGTTTTGTCTGATATAATGCAAGCCATGACTTCACGGCCGACGACTATTGTGTTGATAGGAATCACGGGTGATTTGGCTCGCAAGAAACTTTTGCCGGCTTTGTATGATTTGTATATAAACGATAAACTGGAAAACACAAAAATCGTTGGGTTTTCGCGCAGAGAGTTTGGTGAAAAGGAAATAAAGGACTTCGTTAAGGAGAATTTACCTACCGAAAACTTTGACGAAGCGTTTCTGGATTTAATAACCTATGTTCAGGGCCAGTTCGATGACAAAAATTCTTACAAAAAACTTTCAGAACACTTGTCCGATACTTGTGATAAAGAGTTGGGGGATTGTAGTAACAAACTTTTTTATCTAGCCGTTCCGCCTAACTTGTATGAGACCATCTGTACAAACATCTCCACATCAGGCCTGTCTATTCCGTGTGGGGGGAAAGAAGGTTTTGCCCGGATTCTCATAGAAAAACCTTTCGGAAAAGACCTGGAAACGGCGGAAAAACTAGATGAACTTCTAGGTCGGCTATTTCGTGAAGACCAGATTTATAGAATTGACCACTATGTGGCAAAAGAAGCCCTTCTCAATATCATAAATGTTCATAGAAAAGAAGAGAGTGTGGCTCACAGATGGAATACGGAGCATGTCGAGAAGGTTGAGATAGATTTGTTTGAAACGGCTACGGTTGGAAGTCGCGGGTCATCATACGACGGAGTTGGTGCTTTTTGCGATGTCGGGCAGAATCATTTATTGCAGATGCTTTCTTTGGTGGCCATGGATATTCCAGACTCTTTCGAGCCGAAGCTGATTCAGAAATCTCGAGCTGATATTTTGGAGCATCTCGTGCCGACTACGGAAAAAGATATTCGGGAGATGAGTAGGGGACAGTATGAAGGATATGTTGAGGAACCGGGTGTGGCAACGGATTCCACGACGGAAACATTTTTCTCGATTACGGTGCGTGTCGATGATGGAACGATGGCCGGCGTGCCTTTTGTTTTAAAATCAGGAAAAGCATTATCTGAAAATCTAACTCAGGTGGTAGTGACTTTCAAAGACGGAAAAAGTTTGGCCATTTCCGTTCCTCCGGAAAATAGTTTGCCTGCTTACCAAAAAATTCTTCTCGATTGTATTATTGGTGACCAGACAGTTTTCATATCGACGAGAGAAGTTTTAGCCGAGTGGAAGTTTATCACGCCAATCGTCGAAGCAACCCAAAAAAATAAGCCGTTTTTGTATAAAAAGGGAAGTGATCCGGCAATTTTTTGATTATGATTATAAGATTTTAGATATAAAAAAAGGGGGGCGCACTCACAACGAAGTGATGCGCCCCAGAGAGGGCCCTCTGCGTGAGCAGAGGGCTTTGACCGGCGACTTGGCTCCCCAGCTCTTTACGGCACCTGCCGCAAATTCAAGTTACCAGCTAATTGATAGCCTAGCATTTCCGAAATCTCTGTCAAGTTTGGTTAGAAATAGTAGCATATACGATCAGGGGCCACTGCTTGTATGCAGTGGCCCCGAGTTCGATTAGTGCGGGAACTCCTGAATCGAATCAAAAAGATTTCAAAGTAAAGGCGGAGAAATTGTATCTTTTGCGCGAACCTTTTTTAAGAAGAAGCCCTGAACGTACCCCGCCTCTTTTTTCTGGGGGAATGGTGGCGGGGTGCGGAATACGGTCTCGCCCGCGTGGAGGAGGGGTCTGGGGAGGAATCCGCGCGGGCTTCGGCTTTATTTTTTGAAAAAATCTGCGCCATTCATGCCAGCAACGCTGGCATGCCGGATTAACTTTTTTCTAACCCGTCTATCACTTTTAATTTTTGCTCGACCTGTTCGCGTGGTTTCAGTATGACTAACGATTGCCTCAGAAAGACGACAAATTTTCACTCTTTGAAATTCTAACTCAACGTCCACCTGGCTCAGAGGAGTTATTTAGTGACTTTTCCTGCTGTTCTAGTAATTCGGCTACACTGGTTTCTGATTCGTTAAGTGATTCATCTTGCGGTTGTATTTGTGATCCACCCGCATCGTTAAATGCATATATTCCACCATATATCCCTCCTCCCGGCACGGCATACAATGTTCCATCCGATGCAATCACAGCTCGATGATCCCACTCGTCGCCGCCTTGAAATACCCATTTTTCAGTTCCATTCGAATTAAGGGCAAAATATCTGGTGCCATCGCTGCCAAAGTATATGGTGCCATCAGGCCCAATAGTTCCCAATAGATCAATAGCCGTACCGCTCTGCCAACGATCTGCATTAGGGCAGTCTGGATCTGATCCCTTTTTGCAAGTTATTATGGGTTTAACATTATAGCTCCACTTTCTGCTACCATCAGCATTGAGCGCTATGAGTTCTCCACTTCCTCGGGCTTGGTAATTATGGGTTGTGGTATCCACCGAAAGATCAGTGGTACCGACATAAATAGTGCCGTCAGAAGCTACAGCAGGTGATGATTCTGTCCAAAAAATATTACTGGACCATTTAAATGAGCCGTCAGGGTTGACTGCATATAGCTTGTAGTCCTTTGCCTCTGGCTTCTTGTAGGGGAAATAAATGACTCCGGTTTTCGGATCGATTGCTGGACTACAGGTTCTTAAATTTCTTACTTGTGAAAAAGTCCATTTTAACTTCAGATCAGTAGTCAAAGCCAGCAAACCCTCAGCTGAACAAACATAAACTGCGCCGTCTTTGCCAATCGCCGGGGTATTCAATCTGCCGGTCATAGGGTAGGTTTTCGCATTCTGGCCCGTATCGGATAGAGAATATATGGTGGTTTGGGTAGTGAAGTATATTTGATTGTTGGGACCAATTTTAATAGCAGACTCTAGTGAGCCATCGATAGCGTACATCCATTTTAGCTGCCCTGATAAGTCCAATGCGTAAATCTTTTTTGCGTTGTTGATTCCACTTGTTCCGAAAACTACTAAACTTGAACTAGTCAAAGCTGGATCAGTCATGATGTTAAGATCATAGAGTCCTCCCAGCACGCCAGATTCTGTTGACTTGCAATTAATATTCCTTGGATAAGCATCCGGAAGTTTATATTCCCAGCGTTTATTCATCTTGGGGTCAAGACTAATAAACGAACCTTCGGAAGTGCCGAAATACAAATTTCCATCTTTATCCAAGACAGGTGTCACGGCTATGGTCTGAAGCCCGCAGCTTGTGCTACCCAATTTGTAGACCCACTTTGGTTTATTTGTTTGTGGCCCTTTAAATGGCGCTTGTCCGGAGCTTTGCGGATCATAACCAAATTGAGGCCAGGTGGAAACAATAACAGTCGCAGGAGGTGGGCTGAGATCTCCAGGAGGAGTAGAAGGAGTCGGTGGTTTTTGCATGACCCAATAAATTAAACCAGCGACTATAACTATGGCCAAAACCGTACCGATTATTAGAATGATCCTCTTCCTAAAATCATTTGATTGTGGAGAAAGAGGTGGTTGTTGTTCGAGTTGATTGATAGGTTCCATAAAATTTTTTCCCAACTGGCGGAGGAAGTGAGATTCGAACTCACGAATCCAATTAAGGATTGGCGGTTTAGTAAACCGCTGGAATAAACCACTATCCGATTCCTCCAAAATTTGAATAAAAAGAGTATAGCAGAAAAATGGAAGATTAGTAAAAATATGCTAAAGTAGGCCCATACGGAGACGTGTCAGAGTGGTCTAACGTGCCTCTTTGCTAAAGAGGTGTGCCCTTTAAACGGCACCGATGGTTCGAATCCATCCGTCTCCGCAGATTTTCAAACTTTTTAATTGGTCTTTACAATCAAAAATAAAAGAGTAGTCTGAGACGTAGATTAAGCAAGTTTCTTTCGGAGAAAAGAATGTCGACAACCGCATTGACACTCGAAGAGTTCGAGGAGCGGTGTCGAGTGGGCGCCGAACTTCTCCTGGAAGAACTTCATGACCCGTCGAAGAGGAAGGAGGAGTGGGGTCTCGTCCTTGATAATGGCGTCCGCCGTAATCTTCTGATGAATTTTGACACGGGCTGTTACGGCGTCATTCTCAATGCTGGCGAGAATGGCTGGGACATGTCGCTTCTCAAGTTCAATCGACCCAAATCCACAAACACGTCCGATGAACCCAAAGAATAATGGGCACATCGGACGTTTTCGGTTTCTAGTGAGCGATTGTGAAAGCAAAAACATCTCGTGCTCCGGCTTCCAATAAAGTTTTTCGCGCTTCCGACAGCGTGCTTCCGGTCGTCACGACGTCGTCGACGAGGACCACGTATTTTCCTTCAACTTGAGGATTGGCCTCGAACGAATCGGCCAAGTTTTTTATCCTCTCCTCTCTCGATTGTGAATGACTCTGCCGTGGTGTTTCTTTTATTTTCTGAAGCCACTGTGGAGCATAGAGCAGGATTCTCTCCGTATCGTTTTCAATAATTGCCCGACAAATAAGTTCACTTTGATTGTAACCGCGCTCACCCCGTCTTTCGTTTGTGATAGGTATGGGTATGAGTAAAAATTTTGCATCGCTATCAAAAAGAACAATATCGGATAGGAGCCCGACTATTTCTTCATACAAAAGTTTTCCGATGTGCTCCAGGGGTAGAGTATTTTCTCTGTATTTTAATTCCCAGATGATAGCTTTGACTCGGTTATCTCTGTAGTGAAAAAGGGGATGGATCCAATCCATACCATCCACGGGCGGAGGTTTAGGTAGGGTATCTATTTTCTCAGGAGTAAGGCTCTTTACGATCGCGAAATTTGTTCGTGGAGGGAGTATAAAATCAAGGATAGAGGAGAAGATTTTCTCTATACTTTTGAGCATTTGTATATTATACTACAGTCAAATTTAAAACTTCTTTATCACCATGACTTTTTAGGACGCGCATAAATTTCTGTTGAAATTTTGCTCTCTCTCGGCTACCCGCCTGCGAAGTTCCTAAAAAGTCATGGTTCACGAAGTTTTAAGTCTAATCCAATGCCAAACTTTTTTACAGACTTCATAGGAAGTTTTACCACCAAAAAGAGCCAAAGTGTTTTAGGTATTGATATTGGTTCCTCTTCCATAAAAATAGTCCAGTTGAGTCGTAAAAACGGACACGCCGTTCTGGAAACATACGGTGAGTTGGCCCTGGGACCCTATTCCGGTAAAAATATAGGCGAAGCAACCAGTCTCACGGTGGATAAAATCAGCGAGGCCGTAGCCGACATGCTCAAAGAAAAAGAGGTCAACATAACCACAAAGATTTGCGGGGTAGCCATACCTTTTTCTTCCAGTCTCATGGCGGTGATAGAAATGCCAAGTATGTCACCGAAACAACTTGAAAGCATGATTCCACTGGAAGCGCGTAAATATATTCCAGTGCCGATTTCTGAAGTGGCTCTAGATTGGTACATTATACCTCAGGATAAAAATATAGATGTTGATCCTAACGAAAAACCGGCTCCACAAAAAGTGGAAGTACTTGTCGTCGCTCTGCACAACGACACTATAATTCGATACAAAGATATTGTTTCAAAGAATATGCTCGAAGCCAGCTTTTTCGAGATAGAGATTTTCAGCACCATGCGATCTATTCTCGATCAGGAACTGACTCCGGTTTTGATTATCGATATGGGAGCGACATCAACAAAGCTCTACATAGTCGAGAGAGGAATCTTGCGCTCGTCTCACATGATAAATCGCGGATCGCAATCTATCACAGATGAGTTGTCAAAATCTTTCGGAATTTCTATTACCGATGCGGAATATTTGAAAAGAGAAAAAGGTTTACAGGGAGAGATCAAGGGAATAAAAGTGGCCGATGTTATTACACTGACCCTGAACTATATTTTCTCCGAATCAAATCGTGTTGTTCTAGCTTATCAAAAAAAATACAACAAAAATGTCAGTAAGGTCGTTTTGGTTGGAGGAGGCAGTGCCTTGAAAGGCGTGGTCGATATTGCAAAAGTTAATTTTCAAACCGATGTAGTGCCTGGGGACCCCTTTGGCAAAGTCATCGCTCCGGCGTTTCTCGAAAAAACTCTGAAAGAGACGGGACCGGAGTTTGCTGTAGCTGTGGGAGTAGCGCTTCGCCGATTGCAGGAGATGGATTAATTTAGCGTATTCTAGTCAATAGCTTGGACGCGTTTTGTTAATAATTGTATTGGCGAACGAAGTGAGATTCCCATGTGTAGTCTTTCGTGATTGTAGTAGCAAGTGTATTTTTCTAAAGCTTCGTTTAAACTCTTCACATCTCTTGGTACTCTGTCCAAACACTCTTCTTGCACTGTTCGATTGAACCTCTCGATGTGAGCATTGTCATTTGGTTTACCAATTCTAGTA
>Ga0209541_10001587_pt1 | contig 44805 bp, 48 predicted proteins | sample RifCSPlowO2_01_FD_184027 | JGI IMG/M metagenome (GOLD analysis project Ga0209541, IMG submission 184027) | Groundwater microbial communities from Rifle, Colorado - Rifle CSP2_plank lowO2_0.1 (SPAdes) (version 2) | ecosystem: Environmental > Aquatic > Deep subsurface > Groundwater | place...
ACCGGATAATTTGGTTTTATTTCTAGTGCGTCATTTAGAGCGTTGAGCGCAAGCGTGGACAGCTTTTCAAGCTCAATGCTTTTCTTATTATCTGATTGATAGATATTTTTCAGCGCATCAATGTATTCCTGAATTTTGGATACATCTTGCGACTCAAAATGTGTTTCAAGTTCCTGCAGTTTTCTGCGATAACCTCGCAATTCTTCAATATATGTTTTTAATTGATCCGCGCTTAAACTCTCAATTTTTTGAAACCCAAAAGCTGGTGCCGTTATTCCTTTTGACTTAAGGTCGGCTACATAATCTCGTACATCTCGGCTTAATTTTTCTGCAATTTTTACTAACTCTGGCTTTGTTTCCCACGGTAGAACGGGTTGCTTGATATCAGCAAGATATTCTATGTATTTATCGGCATTTTCAAATACTAGCGGAGCGGCGTTGTCTGTTGAGAGTAATTTATCGATCTCAATGGATCTTCTTGGTTCCAGATCGACATAAAAACCACCACCACGAATATGTAGATATCTGGTTAATCTAAAATATCGAATCGAGTTATCGCCGTAATCCTTGAGATTGTTGAGCAGTTTCGTAATTTCACCACTTTCACTTATCCCCAAAAATGCTTTGGCAAAACTCTTTCTAAACTTTTCTCTGAATTGTTTTTTACTTTTATCATCTCTTTGTGAGCCTAGCCCCACACGGTATTCAATAAGTTTTTCTGCCTGCTTTTTTATATTTCTGTAATCAATGAGCGTTGTGGCAAACAAAGAAAATTCATCTTTACTTATTCCGATAGGTTCGTTTCCCAATTTAGCCCATTTTTTATTCACTTCGTTGATAAGGTGTAATGTCCCTATAAATGGCTTGCTGGCAAACCCGTCATTTTCTGAAAATGTTGTACTCGCCGGATTGGGAAGTTGCCATTTCAAAAAGTGGATAAAGAAAAGTTTGCCCAAATCGTAATCTTCAGAAAGAAAATACTCTCCGAGCATGGTAATCTTAACTCCCTCGGCTGAATTTTTTGCTATGCACAAGCCCATTTTATTGAGAGGCGCAACGGAATTTCTGCCACGCATTGCAGGATCCTCGTAACCCTGTGCGTTGAAAATTTCTTTTGCAACAGAAAATGGCATTTCTGCTTCAATGTCGTCAAAATATTTTTGTTGTTCTCTGGTTAAATCGGTCGGCTTGTAAAGTTTGTTCTGAATAAGAAGGGTTTGATATTTAATTTGATTTTCCGAATTAAAGGGCTGTCCTTCTAACTCCTTCAAAACACGCAAGAAATCCCGTAATCTTTCGGGGTTTCTGACTGTCGTTGATATTGACCAAGGTTTTTTCATAATTGCTACTTAGTTACTTTGCAGTAAAAAACTCGTTCGGTATGCCCATCGGTATCACTTTTGCCTGCCGTAAATGCTTTATAATCTCTTTCAAAAATATCAACATTACCACGAGTTTTTAATATATTTATAATTCTTTCATCGCTAATACGAGCATTTGATCTCCCGTCTTTAGACTCACCAGTGTTATTGTACGAAACTAAAATGTGCTTACAATTTGCGTTCGCAATTAAATCGGCAAATGCTCTTGGTGCCGAATTTAGACAGTAGTCGCTTTTAATATGTGCTCTGTCCATTTTCTTTGCTTTGCCGTGCACGGGTGGCTTTTCCCAAGAAGCAAGATTTTCTAGGAGATGGTAAGCGTCCGAATATTGGCGAGAATTATAAGGCGGGTCAATGTATAGAACATCGCAAGTTATTTTTCTGATAAGTTGATTTGCATCTTCTCTGTATACTTCGTTATTCACGTTATTTTCTGACTCAAAATCTGGAACTAGAAGTCGTAACGGCTGGATTGTATCTAGTTTTTTTCTGTACGCATCATAGTGGCCAACTGTATTTGCTACTTTATCAACTGCGTACAACAATGCAGTAATCAAAACGGCTTTCTCATTATCGCTTTTTGCGATCTCATCAATCTTTTCTCTGATAGCTCCAATTTTGCGGGCGTTCTCTATGGTGAAAAAGGTATTGCCAAAATGTTCAGAAAAATAATTATCATTGAATGCCTCTAAACGATTAAGCAAATTTATCTTCTTTTCTATATCGTCAAAATCAATTTCCGAAGTGCCCAGGAATGCTTTTAATGGAATGTGGTTACTTGCCAGAAAGTCGTTGGCAATAACCTTTATATTTTTCTCATTAAATCGTTCACCGACAACGCCAGTGCCCGCAAAAATATCGCAGAATACGTCAAAGCCGTTGCATTTTTCATTGACAATATCCTCAATAAAACCAAGCAATTTATATTTATTTCCTAAAAACCTTCTATTTTGTAGTCGGAAGCGTCCCGCTTTAACTCTGCTTTCAGGATAAAAATATACTTTGTGTACTTTTTTTGTTTCGGCGGGGGTATAGGCTGGTTGTTCGGATTCCAACAAATCAAAAAGAGAATTTTGTACGCCATCAGAAACATAATGCGTTACTTTGCTTTCCGCGCTTTGTATTTCAGTAAAAAAACTGTGCGTGTCATTTTCACTGACAATAATGAAATCAACCACATTTACGCCCATGATTTTTCCCGCTTCGAGGATTTTGTTTACAACCCCTACGTCTTGCTTGCTTGGGGTAACATCTCCAGAAGGATGATTATGCAACAAAACAATACCAGCCGCTCGCAACTCGACGGCGGGTCCAAAAATTTCTCGCGGGTGAATAATGCTTTTATCTAGTATGCCTATCGAGATAATTTCTTTTTTCAGTAATGCGTTCCTTGCGTTGAGATACAAACATACTAGATATTCTTTTTTCTTATCCCGTATATCCGAAGTTAAAGAAATAGCATCTTGTGCGGACAGGACAATATTATCTTTTGCCCCCAATTCTTCATAAAATCGTTTTATCAACGCAAGGGCAGAAACAATTTGTAGGGCTTTTGCTTCACCAATTCCGGGGATTTCTAAAAGATCATCGACTGTTATGTCTAAAAATTTATTTCCAAACTTTCTGACTATCTGCTCGGAAAGCTGTTTTACATTCTTTCCTTTAATTCCACTACCAATCAAAATAGCCAAAAGCTCACTTTTGGAAAGAGCGTCCGGGCCTTTTTCTAAAAACCTTTCTCGCGGCCTATCAATTTTTGGAATATCTTTAAGCCTAGACATTATTCGATCCTACCAAAAAATCGCCGTTTTGGCGATCTTATTAGGAGGGGAAACGCCGGTAAGCAAAAACTCCTTTGGCGAAAGGAGTTTTTGTAGTTAGGTTGCAGCCATACGATCAGCTGTTCTTCCTTGCCTTTTTTAATGCTTCTCCAACGGAACTTACACCCAACTCTTCTTTCAAAGCCCCCCACTCCATGTTGCTTCGCCTCCTAAAATCTACCCCATAGCGTTTTTCGAGTGTTTCCACCTGCGTATCAATACGAATTTTTCGAAGCCGTCCGGTTTGGTTTCGTTGAACGTGCCCTGGCATATTCAAGGCATTCGTATCCATTTTTGGCATAACGTTTTCCTCAAATTATGCTTATTAGAAAATAGCGACCTTTTGATTAGCAATCCAATGATTCGACTGCTAAGAGTTTAACATACCATCGTCACAATTCCCGTCAAACAAGGCTTTGTGGATAAATCTGCGTTTCCTATACCATATCTTGACTTCCTATTTCCTCTTATTTTCCCAGCGTAGGAGTGCTGCGAGGGGCAATGCCTCTTTCAAACAAAAAACCCTTCCGGCGGGCTTAGTCGCCGTTTTCAGGGCTTCTTACAACATAAGAAGCATTATCTCCGGATGATAAACGGGATGGATAAACTCATGATACGAGAGTTCCGATGAATTCTTTGCCTTCAATTTTTCGTTTTGTAGTTGCGTCTAACATAGCTACTCCGAAGTAAACATGCTAAGATAGCGCTTATATTCGAAGCGCCGTCGGTAAACTTCTTTTTTATCCCTCTGCTCCAAAATGCCGAGACGAACAAATTCTTTAATGAGTGCATTGGCGCTTGGACGTGATAGACCCGTCCATTGCTCAACTTTTTTTGCGTCAACGATGGGTAATGTGTAAAGATTTTGCAAAAGTTTCAGTGCCGATTTAACTCGTTTGCCACCCAGCGCGCTCACTTTAACTATATCTTCTTCACGCAGACTATTTATTGATTTTGACGTAGCGATAGCTTTTTCAGCAACATCAGCAACGCCCTCCAGGAAAAACTTGATCCAGGGTTCAACCTCGCCTTTGTTATGGTATCCGTTAAGTAAATCAAAATACGCCTCGCGGTTTCGCTTAAAATATTCAGATAAATAAAGTACCGGCCTCTCCAAAAGCCCCTGTTGGCACAAATAGAATGTCATCAACAAACGCCCTGTTCTCCCATTACCATCCAAGAATGGATGCACGGTCTCAAACTGCGCGTGAATCAACGCGGCCTTAACCAAAGTTGATATTTCATTATCCTTATGCATGAACAGCTCTATATCACCCATTGCTCTCATTACCTCCGACGGGGGTGGCGGCACAAAACGAGCTGTAGCAGGAGATCCTCCTCCTATCCAATTCTGTGAAGTTCTAAAATTACCCGGATCAGCAAAATGATCTACCCGCGCTCCAGTCAGAAGAACTTTGTGAACTTCTTTAATAAGCCGCAACGATAGCGGAATTTCTTCCAACTTTTTCAGACCATAATTCATTGCTTCAATATAATGAAGAATATCGCTTACATCCGAAGGTAAATCGGCGGTTAGTTCTGTTTCCGCCTCAATCGCGTTAATCATCGTTGCTTTTGTACCCTCTATTTGAGAAGATAGTGCCGCTTCTTTACGAACATACATAAAGATAAAGAAATCCAAATCTGGCAAGAGATTGGTAATACCATCAAGTTTCCCCAACATGAAAGAGGCCTTTGTATGGATTCTTTCTGCCGATGACGATAAATCCATGCTTTTGGCTGGCGGAAATTGTTCCGGTACAAATGCCTTAAATCCACCCGTTTGTTGAATAAAATTACCTATTTTCATAACTTAACTTTGGTCAGCTATATGTTAAGATGTTAGCAAATAACTTAACATTAGTCAACTACTTGTAAAGATTCCTTCGTAGCGATTTCCTTGGCATAATCTTTTCATCGTGCTTTTCGTTATCTGAAAGACTCATAAATTACTTCACCATACCACTTCGATTGCACTCAGTACAAGCTCTTTTCCCCTTATTTTTCCACCCTTCGAGAAACTCAGGGTAAAGTAAAGAATTGTGCTTGGCTTGGCTGTGCTGGGACAGTCCCAGCACAGCCAAGCAAAAAACCCTTACGGCGGGCTTAGTCGCCGCTTTCAAGGCTTCTTACAGCACGAAAAGCATTATCGCCGGATGATGAATGGGAGAAAGGTGTCACGGATCCAACCCCACGGATGCGCCTGCGCGTAGTGCAAAAGCCACTCTTGGCCGAACTTTGGAATGTAGAGGAGCAGCAAAACGACCGCGAGCTGCTTTTTTGTTTTTGGAACCAGCCGCGGGAACCATTTGGTTGCGATTACGTAGTAGAGGAAGAAATTTTCAAATAGGTTTGGGAAAAAGAAAAATATTTTTCGTATGCCGGTAATTTCAAAAAGAACCATGCCGGCAAAGCGATAGAGATACAAGGCAATGCTCGTGTTTTTTGCCAGCTTGTTTGTCCACCACAGCGACACAAGCACCTCCAGCGTAAAATAATACATATCCAGCCACTTATCGATAAATTGATAATGGTTTCCAAATCCGGTTTGAGGCTCATGCAATACCAATACAAGAATATCGACCAAAACAACATCGAGGGCGTCGGCCAAGGGCGAAACCAGCGCGCCAAAAACCCGCCATTTCAAAATAGTAAGGGGAAGCAGCAAACGAAGCCCGATTACAATAAACGCAGATAAGGTAAGATCAGATAACATTCTCGAGCTAGTGAATTACCGTGCCCACAAATTCTTTGCCCTCGATTGCCTTTTTCATATTCTCCAGATTAGTCCCTTTGATAATTTTCGCCTGTATGCGCGCTTTTTCCGCAAGTCTTGCTGCGACGGGATCAATAGGTGAAGCGAGCCCCGGCGTCCATTTTGAAGGAATCAGCTTGCGGTATTCTTTCCACGAAAGTTTTTCTAACGGTTTTGCGTCTTCGAATTTCTTGGGATCTTTATCGTATACAAAATCAATATCGCCGGCATCCACCATTTCCTTGGCTCCAAATTTCTGCGCCAGACGCATCGCGATATAGTCGGTAGACCAGCCCGGCTTCCAGCCAGAAGCAATAAAAAGTTTCTTTTTTGTGCGTTTTAATTGGACCACTTCTTTGGCCGATGGATCATGATCGATTACCACCGGATGCGCTTCTTTTGCGAAAATCGTGCGGAGCAATTGGGCGTTGAGCCGCGTGGAGTGAACGCCAATCCAATCCAAATCGGTGTTGCTCATTTTCACAATTTGCCTGCCTGTTTTTTGGTACACGCGACACGTCTTTCCACCACCGGGAACAATGATAAACTGCCTGCCTCGCGGCAAAACGGGCCTGTTTTTCTTCATTTCTCGCACCAAAAGTCGGCGAAATGCTTTTAAAAACGGCACGTCGATGCCGTCGGTATCCGTAAGATAAGGGACGATAAGCGATCCCCCGACCGCAATCACCGTAAATTGAGATTCTTGCATACGTTTTGCCATTCTACGCATTTTTACCCTTTCTGTCCAGTATGCTTGAGCGCCGGCGGGGGCGATAGCGAGGGGCGTATTTTTCCATAAACGCGGGAAAGCCGAGCTTTTTGAGCTCCTGATGAAGCTTGTAATACGCGCACCATTCCTTGGAACATATCCAACTTTCGGCGGGATGCAAACAGAAAAAAATGCTCTTTTGCACAGCGTCCATAATCGTTTCTATGCTGCGCAAAACTGTTTTCTTATCAATAAAGGGCCGGACCACCCGGAAGCGAACTATCTTTGAATTGTTTTTTGAAAGCACAATATAATCCTTGCTGATACCGCTCGGCGCACGCCCTGTGACCTCTTTATACCCGATTTGGTAAATAGAAATTTGAGCGTCTGTTCGAATATCCTGATGGTTGGGCGTGACCCTCGTGGTTTTGAGCTCGTGAATCACGTCTTTCTTATCGGTAAGGTCCATACGACCCACTACCTCAAGGCCTGGCCTACCTGCGGAAGCGGGCCGCACCGAAAAAGCGAAAGGCTCTTCCACCAAATCCGGATCGATATACGGATTCAAATGCCGAAAATACACTTCGAGACCCTTCAACCCCGTATCAATCATATCACCTACGTTTACGTGCCTTTCTTTTGAAAGATATTCCCGCGTAAGATACGGGCGCGCCTCTTCGAGTTCCTGCTTATAATCCTCCAGCGCGCTCCCGAACGAATCCACAAAAAACTCTTTTGCTTCAGCAAGCGCTATACCTTTTCCGTCTTCTTTCTTCTGTTCAAAGTGATATTGCAGAGTTTCATGCAACGCAAAACCGTGCTTGAAAACTTTGCGCGGCTGGCGCTTAATGCCCAAAACATAACGAAACAAATAATGCTCCGGGCATCGCACATACGTCATCAACTGCGTAAAGCTCACCTGCTTCATTCTTTTACTTTACCCCAATCTCCTGCAATTCGACAAATACTTATAAATATGCTATTCCAGAAACACGAAAGGAGGTGTCGCATGACACCAGAAGAGTTCACCAAAGAACTAGAAGGAGGCCGTCGGGATTTCCGAGGCATCACGGTGTGGGGAGGCCTCGACTTGGAGAACATCACGGTAAAGGGAGACCTCGACCTGAGGGAAGTCACAGTGCAGGGAGACTTCTATCTGGTCCACGCCACATTGAAGGGAAACCTCGACCTGACCAACGCCAGAGTAAAGGGAGACCTCGACCTGTCCCACGGATTAGAGGGAACACTTTACCTGGAGAGCTTCGAAGTGAAAGGACAGATATTCTGCGGGAACAACCTCCCCCTCGCAATCCAATGCTTCCTCTACTTTGGCGGCAGAGTGCACATCAACACCAAAGCCGCCAGAGCGCTTGCGCAAGCGCTAAGCAGCATGGTAAGCCCAGCGTAGCCCCCCTCCCCCGCCAGCACCAGCAAAAACCCTCCGAGAACGGTTCACGTGTTCCGCTTCCGGAGGGTTTCTTTTTGCATAAGCTATTCTTTCTTTTGATTTGACTAACGAAAAACATTGAGATATATCTTGTTTAAGGACTACGGAGGTGACCCGTGGCTACAGATGTACTAAAGCTCTTTCTGGTGAGGGGCGAGGCTTGGAACGGCTATTTCCGCGATATGGTACCGATCGAGTCATTCGTCGCTGCTTCGTCCTCAGACCAAGCGAAGCAGACGGCGCTCCGCAAGCTACACGAACAACGCGATGAAAACAGGCGGCGCGCCGAAGAGCTCAAACAACGTGAGGAAGACGGTGAGATAGATCTCGACCGTCCCGATCTAAGAACCTCCCTAAGCATACTCAACGTGGCGAATACGCTTCATCCTCGCAATGAGAAGAAATGGAGCGCAACAGAAGTGACCCTGCCCGGCTACGAGATTCACCTCGTAGCCAAGCCCTAGGAGTTAGGGAAAAGGCGTCTAAAGGCCTGCTACGAGTTTCTACTCGGCGGGCCTTTCTCTTTTATTCTTTTCTTTGGAAAGGACTAAGAGCATCCTGCACCGATTTTCGGTACAAGCAATAATCGCACTCCATATTCGCCTCGGGCAGAGCGTCGGACTCCAGTGTTTTGCGAGCTTTTACCAAGGCATCCTCTACCCAAGCGTCATTGCCTTCGTAGGGGATAATTTTTATATCAAACTCAAGCTTTTTGTCGAAGGCCGCAGCATCGGTGCGCCCGTTCGCGTACACAAAATATCCAATATTGGAAACTTCAAACCCATTCTTTCGGAAAAGCCACTGATAGACCTCTATCTGCCGCTTGTAGCCGCCCTGCCATTCAGCATCTATTCCCACTTCGCCGTTCTTCGAAGTGGCTTTATAATCCACGACGTGAAGCTCACCTTTTGGATTTACCCAGACATCATCTATACCACCGCGCAGAATAAAATTTGTCGGCTCGTGCAAAAACTTCACTCCTCGCCGAAGCGAATCACGCCATTCTTCCATATGCTCGTTTTCAAAAGGCACCGCTTCTATCCCATATGTTTCCATGAGCGGATGCGCAGAGTGATTTGCGCGATGAATATCAAATTCCTTTTTCAAAAGCGCATCAACCGCGGAGTTCAAGCTAAACGGATACCCGGGCGGCTGACCAACTCCCAATCGCTGGTCAATATAAAAACAGCGCGGGCAGTTTATAAAAAGGTCCAATTTGGTCCGACTCAAAGTAAAAGGCTCTTTTGAGTTTGGATTAAATAAACCCCTTGGGTTTCGTTTTCCGTTATAATACTTGCTCATGGTGCACTCACTCTATCACGTTTGAGAACGAAACCACAACGTTGCGCTCTCTTGGACCGCCAAGCTCCACCAGAATAATCCTCTGCCACGCGCCGAGAAGAAGCTCACCTTCCTCAATGGGCAACGTAAGAGAAGGCCCTAAGATTGTGGCCATAATATGGTCTTTCACGTGGGCTGGATTGTGCGGATGGCGATAGTGCAGCTTGGGAATTAAGGCCTCAAACGCGTCGAGAAAATCCTGCTCGGTGCCGAAATCCAAATCTGCCGTCGTCAAAGCGGCCGTGGTGTGAAGAATAAAAAGATTGCATATTCCATTTCGAATCGCTTTCGCTTTCACGAGTTTCTGAATCTCCTGGGTAATGTCAATAATCTCGCGGTCTTTTGTTGTGCGAATGATAATTTCTTCCATAGTGGCGGATTGTCTAAAAAGCGCTGGTCTCTTCTGAAAACGGAGGCCTTCTCATTGCGGGCCGTACCAAACCCTTCCCCCTCGGCATAATCAAAGGCCGGACAGGAAAAAGAATCACGACAGCAAACATAGAAAATACGCTTACCAAAATAAATATCACTTCAAACCCAACGGTTTCCGCGAGAACACCCCCCAGCATTCCCGCAATGCCGGCGCCAAACCCTAAAGCAGTGCTTTCAATGCTCCATTCAAAGGCCTCTTGACCCTTGTCGATATGGCGGGTAAAAATGCCCGCCCATGTAGGAATGGCGCACGCCATGGCAACCGCGTGAATGAACTCCAGCACATAAAGCTGCCACGGCTCGGTAATAAAGAGATACCCCAACGGCACCAAACCTGCGACAAATAATCCGGCGACAAGAAAATAAAAGTCATCAATTTCGCCATGATTCCGGTCGAGATAGCGCGCAAGAAAAGGCTGAACTATAGACTTTGTAATCCAATAGAGGCCCACGGCAAATCCTACCACGCTCACATCCCCTCCCTCGATTCGATCAAGAATAAAAATAGCGAAAATGGGAGCAAGAAATCCCCATCCGGCAGATAGCGTAAGATCGCTCGTAATGAGGGTTCGGATAACTTTGTTTATTGAAATTTGAAAATAAATCTTCATATTATTGCATTAGGTAAAGGCCGGTTTCTTCATCATACACTTTCTCGACGCGGCCTTCGAGTTTTTCCAGAGCAATCTCGCAGGCGCCGCCCACGAGAAGCCGTGCCGTATGTCCGCCCACAAGCTGCATTTGTTGGTTTGAGAAACTGCCGTGCGCGTGCACGATAACCTCATTCTCTCTCCAGGAAACATTTCCAAGGAGGCTGACTATCTCGAGTTTTTCTGAAAATTCCTTCCATGTGTATTCTTTCGCGTCCACGTCGTACCATCCAAGCTTCAACTCTTTTGCCGCCCCAATAGCGAAAAACTTTGCAGCATCAATATTTTCCTGCCTGCAAAACTTTGCCAGATTCCCGATGACCTCTTCGTCCACATCTGCTCTCAATACGTATTTGTTTTTGTCTTGTACAATAAGTTTCATAGTATATGCGCGAGAGCGCTACTGTTAAACATGTAATCTCCGTAATATTTTATCTTTTTCGGGTGGCGCAAGTCGGGTGCGGCGCACAGCATTTTGCAGCATCGAAATCGTTTGGTCGTAGGTATCGCGGTCAATTGGGAAGGGAGTCTGATCTTTGCCGCCATGCGCAAAACTATAACGCGCGGGGTCTTCATACGAAGGCGAAGCTCCATAAATAATCTCTGCCACAAGCGATAACGCGCGAATCGTTTTGGGGCCAACGCCTTCTGTCGCAACTAATTTCTCATATGTGTCTGGCTGCTCATAAGAAACCTTTGCAAGAATCTTCTCTAAATACTTGCTTTTTGAAAAGTCCTCAAGCTCCACGGAATGATGCTTAAACTCCACGCCGTCGAGAGCCGCAAGAGTAAGCGTGTCTGCGCCTTTTTTGAACGAGGCAACCCGCGATACAGGGGTGTAGTGTTTCCGCAAAAGTTGAATGTCTTTCAAAAGAATATCATAGCTCCCTTGTACCATTTCCGTGGAAAGGGCCCGGGTTTTCGCGCTATCTTTGGAAACCAAGTTCATGACTCGCTTGCCAAATACCTGTGAGGAAATTCCTGAATGGGGCTCGTATACCAAATCTTTCGCGCTCTCGGAAAACCAATGGTAGCGACGGGCTGTTTGGTTGTTTTGGTTCATCCCCTGCTGAACTACCGCCCAAACGCCATTCGACCCGCCTCCGCCAAGGCTTCGGCGAGGCAAGGAAAAGAAAAAGCTATGGTGATACAGCTGATAGCCGTCTTGAACCAAAGATGAATCTACCTTTGCCGCCATGCGCGAATTATACTCCAAATTCCCCACATATTCCGGAGTAAGGCTTAGCCTTACTCCCCAATCGTGGATTTGGTTGGGTGTTTTTCGCGATGTTTTCCCTTTGCCGCCGGCAATAAAGACGCCCAATTCACGCTCCTGCCCGCGAATACTCTCTTTGAGAGCCGCGGTCAAAATCGTTGTTAATCCGGACGCGTTCCAATCAAAGGCAAGCACCGTGCCCAATGACTGAAACCACACTGGATCTGCGATGCGTTTAATATACTCATCGGACCCATATTCCTCCACAAGCACGCGGGTCATCTCGCGCCCTAACTTCACCATGCGTTCAAAAAGCCACGGCGGACACCGCCCCGTATCTAAGGTAAATGTCGCAACTCCACGATACATAATTATATTGTAGCAAAAAAAGACCCGGCCTTTAAGGTCGGGCTGTGGCGTGTGCTATGCGCTATTGCTCAAGTGCATAGCTTCGATCTCCTGTGCGAAGAGGGCGAGCATTGCCACCTTGAGAATATGACAGGCCTCTACAAGCTCTTGATCCTTCTGGACCGCCGTCTGCAGCTGTCCTTCGAGGCCTTCAATCCTCGCGCGTAACTCCGACACCAGGGCGCGCTGCTCCCCAAGCGCAAACTCCAGCTTTTCTGCCCCGTCGATAAGAACTCTGAGGCCTTGCCTACGAGATTTCGGATCCTCCCCGCGGGCGGAGAACCCGGCCCGCACCACGGCGTACATCCTATCTTCGCCTTGTCTGTTTGCGCCTTCTCGCGGCGGCGAAGCTGCAACCGCCTGCAGGGCGGGTTTGGGCGCCGGAACTTGAATCGCTGTCGGCGGCGCGGTCACTTTCCGTTTGTCTTCCTCCTCTCGCTCTCGGATTATTCTGTAGATCGTCTGTCGACTGATGCCCACTTGACGGACAATCTCAGCGATATTCGTCACCCCCTTTTGAAATCGTAGGTGCAAAACCCTATCCCTCTGCGCTTGTGAAATTAACCGAGGCATCTTCCTCTCCTGATGTTTATTGGTTTCCTGTGGAAGGACTGGACCTGCCCTAGACCAAACTTCTCCTTCTCTTGATACTATCCCGGTGTTTAAACGAGCTGAACCCTGCCGCACCCTAGGAAGAAAAGATGCCATCTCCGACGGCGTCAGATAGTGACCGCACTGCTGGCAATGAATGTAGTAGCCGGATATATCCACTCCATCGGCCAAATCTCCGCGACACCGCGGGCAGCTCCGGAGCCAAACCATCCCGACTTTCACAGTGGCCACTTCACCCTCCTACCCAGAATCGAAAACTGCTGCTTTAGAATTACGCCTTTTAGACTCCTTTGTCAATTTAAAAATTTCTTCCACCAGAGAAGAAGTGCGAGCAAGAAAACAATAACAAGAAGAATTTTTACGGTAAAGAACTTCTTCACAACCACCTTCTCTACCTTCTCCTCCCATTTATGCGTCAAATCAATCTTGCTTGCCAGAATAAAATCGTTTTCTGAAAGCCCTCCGATGGCGTGCGTGGAAAGCTCCAATGTTACTTTGTTGTAGCGAATAATGATGTCTGGATGATGGCCTTCGCGTTCGGCAAGGCTTGCCACACGGTTCACAAAATCAATCGCCTCGCGGAATGTCTTGAATGTGAAACGTCGGACAACCATCTTGCCCTCCCGCACCTCCCACCCACTGTCAAGCTCTTTTATATATTCTTGTATTTTCTCCCTTTCTAAAGGGGGTATTCCCCCTTCGCATGGCACGCACTTTTTCCCTACAAGATTCTTCATTACTATATCACAATCATACCATAACGTCCTTGATTTTTATATTTCCCTGCGTTTAAATCCTCTCATCCGGAAAACTCCTCCCTTAGAAATAAAAAGGCCGTCCTTTTAAGACGGCTTACAGCTCCAATGCCTCTCAGGAGAGTTACAACAGCAATATTAAACCCCCGAGAACGTTCACACCGGCAAGGCCCAGAACGTATGCATCCCAACTTACCTTTCTTCTTTGTTGCACAAACAGTAGGATCAGTAATCCTACAAGGCCCAAGAATCCACCAGCAAGGCACACAAACCAGTTTAGCTCTTCTTTTTCCGGGACGTTGTTGGAATATGAATATGGAGTGGATTCGCCGCCCCCGCCGCCGCTGAATCCGCCTCCCGAGCAACACGAACATCCGCATTCAGCCATTTTAGGCCTCCTTGCACAGAAATCCACTACTATTAAGATTATAGCACATTAGGATATGGTGTCCAGAAAATACCTTGAAATAGCGATCGCGTGCCTGCATATATATGTCGTAAAAGGATCTTGTGCAACCGCCCAAAAAAATAAAGCTACGGCCAAATGCCAGCAGCAGGCGGATAAATTTTTGTGAGAGGATGCTCCGCGCAATCTTTGTGCTTTCTTGCCGGGCAGATGTGCCGGCCGTATTCAATAAGGCCATAGGTAAGGAAAAACCAATCTTTTTTCGGAACCAAGCCCATCAAATTCCTTTCTATCTTCACCGGGTCTTTGTGCTGGGACAGTCCCAGCTTTTGGGAAAGCCGCATCACGTGGGTATCTACGGCGATGCCTTCTTCTTTTTTGCCATACGCGTTTCCCAAAACAATAATTGCGCTCTTCCTCCCCAAACCCGGAAGCGCTGTCAACTCTTCCATTGAATCTGGCACCTTGCCGCCATACTTCTCTTTGACGATTCGCGCCGCCTCCAAAATACTCTTTGCTTTTGCTTTGTAAAATCCTGTGGGCTTAATATCTTTCTCAAATTCTTTCACGTCCGCTTTTACGTAATCGTCCAACGCTTTATATTTCTCAAAAAGCTTTTCCGTAACCTCGTTCACTTTTTTGTCGGTACACTGGGCAGACAGCCGCACCGCAACCAAAAGTTCCCAAGTATTGGAATACTTGAGAACGATTTTGGCATCGGGAAACAATTCCCGCAGTTTTTTCACTATCTTTTTCGCTCGCCTTTGCCTCGCCGTATCCGCCTCATTGGTGGAGAAGGCGAGTTCTTTCCGCTCCATTACGAATTAATAGGGAATATTCTTATCCAAATCGCAATCAGGCCCTGGGCAAACCCTCGTGTTGTCCACAAACCGAAACGTGGAGAGGATTTGGCTAAAGAAATCCTGGACATAATCTTTTTTGTCTTCAGCGGTTGCAAATTTTTGGCCGTCACCAATATAATCAAAACTAATACTTAATGCATCTTGCCCCACCTGAATTAACGCAACTTCAGACGCACCCGCACCTTCTATATAAAAATACTCGTAGCCTAAATGATCCCCGATATTAATCTCTTTCGTTTCTTCTATTGTTGAGAGAATTTGATCAATCTTGTAATTTTTTCTTACGTGTATGCTAAAATAATGTGAACTATCACGATCTGTTATCGCTAACAGAGTTGTATCAGATTCAACTTTCTGTCCTATAAGATCCATCGGGTACTTCACCTCAAACCCAAACTCGGCGTTGCGGTAGGTTTGCCATCCTTCGACAAGCTCAGGACGATCGCCCGCAAAATCAAGCTCCGCTTGATCGCGGGGCTGGGGCGTGGGGGCAGGTGTGGGCGTGGGCGAGGACGGTCCTAGCCCAACCCCCTGCAGGAGCAAAATGCCGCCGACGGCAAAAACCGCAAAAGCTGCAATAATGCCCACGAATATCCAATTTGTTTTTGCGGTGGAGTCGATGAGTTGCATGCTTTCGGTTACTCAACAATCACGTGACCGATGGCTTTCAGCACGCCGGAGGCGGGCCAATACGATTTGAATTCAAAGGATTCGTCGGCCGTGAATTCCACAGTCGTGGATTCCCCGGGGTCGATGCTCACCGTCTCAAATTTGGGGCTACGGAAATCGAGGCCGGCATAATACACATTCGTCCTGCTCACATTGAAGGTGAGACGAACTTTCGTACCTCGCTGAACCCGGATCTCGTCGGAAGGATAAAACCCAGAATCATCAGCATCGAGCACTATCTCCCGCATAGACGGCGCAACTGCGGTGGGCGATGGGGTTGGGGTTGATGCGGGCCGCGGTGTAGATGTAGGTATTGGTGTTGGTCGGGGACTCTGCTGTCCTGATCTACACTCACCTTCGTATGCTACTCGCACCTTATGCTGCAGTACGGCAACACAGCGATTCCCGTATGTTTTGCCATCGACTCCGCAAACAGGAGCATACTCCATAGTGCAATAAACCGGCTCGGTCTCGTCAGACGAAGATTCTGATCTACCATCTGTTTCCCCGGGAAGCAAAGGCCTAAGATTCACCCGCTCCAATATACGGTTGAGTTCTTCTGGGGTACGCTGTATTGCATCTACTCCGTGTTCCAAAATACGCAAGATATTTACAACAATAGCCTCCGCTGCGCGGGATAAACCGAACGCATTCCTTGAATTTCCTTCCTCAAGAGCAGTTTTTGCAGCTTCGATATGCTTCTTAGCTCTATCGAGGAGAGTGCGAACTGCTTGGGGAGTTTCTTCCCCAAGCTCCTGAATACGCGCTTCTATCTTTTGGATGCGTTCCTCCGCTCTCGCAATTTGTCTCCGCGCGGCTTCCGCGGCATCTTCGCCATCTTTTATGGTCTCATCAAAAGAATCCCTTGCTTCTTCAAGAGCGTTTGCGGTCCTCTCGGAGGCTCGAGTCCGAATCTCTTCTAAAATTACGCTGCGCCTCAAAGCATCCCCTGGTAAACGGCCAAGCGCGTCGCGTAATTTGCTTGCGCCATCCTCTCGCTCCTCTACAAACCCTTCAACACTATCTCTCGCGCGATCTGCAAGATTATCGCGAACTTCTTGCAATCTCTCTTTCGCCTGGTCTGGAATACGGTCGCTTTCTTGCAGACGATCGAGAATCTCTATGGCGCGAATATATTTGAGGGTGCTTCCTCTCCCTGATTCAAAAACATTTTCCAGACGCTCTTGGAATTTCTCTGCGGTATCTTTATCCGCAACCTCGCCTATTGTACCTTGCACTCGCGCGCGAATATTTTGGATAATGCTTTTTTGCGCATCGTGTTTTGCTTCTAATCCCTCAAGCAGCTTCTCATGCACGATAGCGCGTTCTGCGACCATAGTGAGCAAACGATCAACATTTGGATTTTCCGAAGTCTCCCGCAAGCTTTCCAAACGCGCGCGCAAGCGCTCTTGCGCGCGCTCATAATTACTCAAGGCGCGTGAAATAGAGCGCTCGTCCGAGGGATTTTCTTCTGCCACCTTCTTGGCTTCTGCCGCTTTTTCACTTGCGATCTTGAGCTCCAATTCCGTTTTCGCGATGGCGTTAAATGTTAATGCCCGCTGCAACCCTCGGCCGATTTCCTTTAGAAAATAGAAAGGGCTGGTGGGGAGCAATTCCGACTCACTTACTCCCAAGTCGTCAATGGTAACGGTTTCGGCCTCTATCACCGCCTCCACGCTCGTTTCAGCTTCCTGCGCGAATAGTGCGCTCGGAATAAGAAAAGAGGCAACAAGGGAAGAAATAAAAAGTGTTTTCATATTGGTTGGTTATTTTATGGCTTTGCCGGGACAGGGACTGTTTCTCCGGTTGGAGTCATGAGTTTGCGGACTTCGAGGGAAAAGCAGGTGCGGCCAATACCGTATTCCCAGAAAGACACTCCTCCTGAATAAGGCGGGAATACCTGGTTTTCATATTGAGAAGAATCTGTTTCAAACGTGGCGCATATCTCGTACGCAGCCTCCGAAGTCAGGCGATACTCATAGGGCTCGCCGGTTTTTGGGTCGCTAAGCGACTGAACATAATATCTGGGGTCGCGTAGATTCTCCAAGCTTTCCGGCAAACTCTTATTTCGCTCCCAATAAGAATCGATTGCATAGGTAATTTGCTGAAGATCGGAGACACGCCTTTCGTCAAACTGAATCAAACGCTGCTGCGCCGGTGTGCCTACCAGCGTCAATCCATAAACGACCGCGCTGAGAACTGCCACCACCACGAGGCCTGCGAACACGCGAACACCCACAGGCTTCTCCATCGAAGCGGTTTTTTCCTCCTTTTCTTTTTCCTCTTTTTGCAGACTCCACAGGTAATACCCGAAAATGCTCCCTGCGATTGCGAGAACCGTAAAAGCTTTTAGCACAAACCGCGATGTAAGCTCTCCTGAAAGCAAACTCGCGAGCACCGCGATTAAGTCGCCAATAATAATACCGGCTGCAATTACCAAGGTAATATAGGTTAACCACTTGCCTACTTTCGACTGCCGGCGTTCCGGATCTTTTGCCGCGGCTTTCGCCAACCGCCACATCATAAAGAGGTAGAGCGGGAATGCGATAATTATAGATGAGAGAGCAGTAGTAAGCCCTCGCGGAGAAAAGAATCCATACGAAACCGGATCAGGGAACAGCTTCTCAATAAACGCGAAGATCAAAATTCCAAAGCTGAATGCTGTCGTGTAGAGCGTGATGAATGAAATCAAGAACAAAAAAGCTTCTCTCGCCTGCAGATATGGTTTTGGTTTGGGGACAGGAACAGGAAAAGAAACTTCGGCAAAAGAAGCCAATGCTTTTTGCACTTCTTCTTGCTGCCACCCTGCCTCCTGCAAAGCCCGCTCAATAGCGCTTCGGCTCTGCCCTTTTTCAAGAGCCTCTTTTACAAATGTATATAGTTCATTGCTCATATAGGAAGAAAGGGAAACAATATTTTAAGCCCCGGGCGCATTGCTTCAACTACTGCTCCCAGAAAACTTTTTTTCTGCAAGCTTGACTCTGGCGCCGGTTCTGGTGCTGGAGCTGGCTCTTGTGGAGCGGTTTGTTCCCCTGGAGCCACCTGCTCTACCTGGAACTCTTGAGGAACCTGATACCCTTCTGGTGGTTGATATCCTTCGGGCATCTGATACCCTTCTGGCGGCATAAATCCTTCAGGGCTTTGCTGTTCAAGCTGGCGTTGATATTCTTCTTGGAACTGTTCTTGAAATTGCTGTTCAAACTGATTCTGAAATTCTCTCTGAAATTCTGGGGACATCGTACCTTCAAACCCGCCTTGTGGCGAGGCAGGCCCGCCTTGCTGCTGAGGGAAGCATTCTCCGCGAATACGCTGTTCTTGTTCGGCAGTCGGTGGACCTTGCATTTGACTCATGTCGCCCAAAATCCCTTGGATGCAACCAGCAGCTTCCGGCCTCATCATTCCTTGCTCACCCTCTGGCCCAAATCCTTCGCCTGCCGGCATAGCGGGCATAAATTGTTCAAAGCAGGTTCGCATATGCTCTCCAAGCTCTTGATTAGGCAAAAACGTACCGGCCTCAATCTTTTTTAAGACGTCTTCGCCAATAGTATCTTTCAAGCATTGCGCAACTTCGGGAGGCGCATTTTGGAATCCCTCACGAAACTTCGTCATACCTTCTTCCATATTTTGAAGTTCTTCAGCCGAGATAAGATCGTGTTCTTTCGCAAATGCAAAACATGCTGTTTGATTTGCAGGATCATTACAAAATGAATCGCATTCTTCGCGTCCACGGCACCCCCCAGGACCCTTTCCTCCTGTTTTCCGGAACATCTCTACCTCTTCTGCGGTCATAAATCCTGCCTTTTCAAAAAATGCAACGCACTCCTCGATATTGCTCTCATCTGAACAATACGCCTCGCACTGTTCCTTCGAACGGCAATCGCCTGGCATTTCTCCTCTTGCCATCAATGGGGCTATCCGTTTTGCCTCTTGAAGTTCTTCTCCAGTCAGAAAACCTGCGGCTTCCGCAAAGGCAATACACTCTTCTATATTGGAACCTACTTGGCAATACGCATCGCACTCTAGCTTGCTGCGGCATCCACCGGGCAACTTGGCGCCCTGAGACAATGCTTGCGCCACTTGCTTTGCTTCTTGCAGTTCTTCGCCGCTCATCAAGCCATGGCGTTCTGCAAAGTCCACGCATACTGCTATATTTTCAACATCATCGCAGTATGTTTTACATTCTTCTTTACTGCCGCAATTTCCAAGCTCTGCCACAGGAAATGCAACATCTATATCTGGCTCTTCTTGCGCGAACACCATATATGCCCCTACGGTCAAGAAAAGTGCGGCAAGAAAACTAACACTAATAAGAATTTTTGTATTCATAATTATTCAAAGGGGTTTTTATACCCTTCTAAAGGATTAGCTTCTGGTACCTTTGCTGCAGGATTTTCATAGAGCTGGCTTCCGAGACCCTCTTCCTGCTGCGGCGCTTCTTGTTGTATTGATTGAGGCTGTTCTTGAGGTTTCCGTTGTTGGGTAATGAAAACTGCAATTCCCCCTACGGCCAAAAGAACAGCAACGGCAATAATAAAGTAGAGAATATTTTTACTCATTTTTTATAACTAATAACCTTTTATCGTTGACGCTTTCATTATACAAAATCTTGCACGATCAAACAAGAAGATTTCTCCCCGTTTAATCAATAAGCTTCTTAAACTCTTCGATCATGGGTACTTGCTCTGGATCGCGCCCGTACAGTGTAGCTAACTGAAAGGCAGCCCAATCGGCCGTAAGAAGAGAGCTGAAAATTTTCTGAAGCATTGAGCCTGCCCCCAGCGAAATTGTTTCTACCGAGAAACCGCGTTCTCGCAGTTGCCGTTCCAGCACATCCATTCTCTTGCGGATACGCACATGATCTATTGTATCTATCAGAAACAAAAAGTGAAACTTGTCGCACAACTCTCGCGTAGAATCGGTTATGTCAAACCCATTCATTTCGTTGTGATTGAGCTCCGAAAACAGATTATAAAACGCGGGGGTTTTTGCCGTCTCGTTGAATTTAATCTTCCAGTTATAGGCGATAGAATAGTTTTTATTCGAGGCATATATGAGAGGTATTTTCCCTTTGAGTTTTTCAGCAATTTGCTTTCCTATCTCTTCAAACCTCGCGGCGTTCACCTCGAGTTCTTTCCCGACTGCAGTCGCCTCCTCTACTACATCATCCCTTCCCACCATCTTTGCCAAGGCTTTAAAGGTAAATCCAAGGGAATTTCTCGGCTGAATTCCAGTATCCGGAATTTCAATATATGGCACTTTGTGTTGGTTTGCTCGAATGAGCAAATCACCACCGGTGGAAAGAGCGGCGACCGGATAGCCATTCCTTAAGGCTTCATCGAAAGAGCTTATCGCCTCTTCGGTATTCCCAGAATACGAACTGACGATAATAAGCGTCTGCTTCAACACATCATCGCGCCATCGCGGCAAGCCATAATCCTGATGCACGGCAAGATCAAAACCGGGCACGGCATTTTGGAAAATGTCGCCCTGCAAATGAGAACCGCCCATACCGCAAAGAATATATTTCCCCAACGATTTCCACTTCTCGGCATTTACGATTTTCGGCTCCCACTCAAATTGTTTCGGAAAATTCCGAATCGCTTCTTCCATTAAAGATAAAATATAATCCACCCTGCCGTGACCAAACCTGCCACGAGCACAATACCCACAAACTTCCAATTCGTTTGCGGATCATTCAATTGCATTCTCATAATGCTTACTCTATATTATGCGTTTATACCAACCTTTTTACTATTATACCACTATTTCTTTTCTTCGGTATTCTCTGGGAAATATAATCTCAATAAAACTCTTTGAAACTTGCGGAGTGCCATTTCAAAAACTGATCACGCCCTTTTCCATATTTTCAATGATACGTCTTTCCAGCTCCGCATAGTTTCCGACATACGCGGCAAAAATGCGGTTCCACAGGGCTTCTCGCTGATGGTAATAAAATACCTCATTCCCTCCATCGCTCCTTGAAGCTACCCCCATGGCGTTGTCTTCCATCTCAAAACTCACCAGCTCCCTTTGCCCTTCGTTACTGGAAAAAACTCCGGCGGCAGCCCACAATTGGTCCCAAAACTCAAGCCCGCTTTGCTCGTTCCTTTTCCCGAAAGCAACCAAATCTTCCTGGGCCTTCCTCCAATGGATTGATTCAGGGTTTACGTGCGGCAAAAACAAACGGGGATCCTCGGGGTTAACCTTCCACAAATATCTTTGCACAATAAGCCATTCCCCCGCTTTCACGCTGTTTTTTTCGAGGACATCCCCCCGCAAAAGGGAAATGAATTTCTGGCTAAAATTATCAATTTCGGCATACCTCCTGAATAACTTGCTGTAAAAAGCTACTTCATGAAAATAGTGGAGCAAAAGCGCAAAGTCACGCAGGAATTTTCCCGGTTCTGTTTGCGCAATTGGGTTTAAGAAAATAATGCCGAATTCTTTCAAGTGGCTTACATTGTGGTGCTTTTTTGCCACATACTTTTGCGCGATTTCTTTCCATTGCGGCCCCAAAACCCGCAATTCGATTGCCCGTTCCTCAAAAGCATCCGGCGTAAATCCATTATATGCCGCATCGAATGTTTCATGCATCCACTCATCCGACTCTGTAAAACGCAAGGCAGAAAACACCTCTCCCACGTCCTCTTTCCTTAGCATATCCTCGACGTTCGAGTATCCCAAGTAATGCATTGTGCTGTGGGGAGGGCGCTTTTGCAAAATTTCCTTTGCGTAATCTTTTTTCAAGAACCACCCTTCGCTTTCGGTAGCAATTTCCCTGGCTGATGTAGCCACCCTTTCAAAATCAAACCTCTGGGGAGAAATGCCGATATAGCGGTATAATTCCTGCTCGTGTTTTTCAATTTGGGAAAATAAAGCTTCACGCACTTCTTTTGAATCGCGGGGCAGCTTGCCCAAAGATCGAAACGCGTTATCAAGCAATTGACCGTTTTCTTCTTCAAGACCCTTCATTACCGAAGCTCTTCCCAGCAGTCGCGTTGTTTCGAATTCTATAGCGTCTAACTGCTCTTGCGGAACATTAAGAATTTCAGAAAGTTTTCCGTACATAGATATATTTATCAAGAATTACAAAGACATTCACTTATAAATTCTGTGCGTACCAATGTCTAAAAATAAAACTTCCTTGCTGGGAAGGAAGATAAATTTAATTCGATAGGAATCGTTAACCCAAAAAGCCCAGCTGCCTGCTTCTTTTCCCGAAAGCTTATGAGTCTTAAGACTTGTGGCAAAAGGATTCGTTCGGAAAATCGCTTCCTTCTCCTTCGCCCGATCTTTTACTCCTTTGGGAAGCTTACGATAGCTTTTTTTGAAGCGTTCCGAAACCTGAATTTCCATGCGCTAATCCAAGTCGCTCAACGACTTTATTTTCGTAGTTTTCCCAACCCTATATTCTTCCATCCCCTCTTCTACGAGCACATCAAGCTCTTCGGCTTCCTTTCCATGCAACTGATAGGTAGGCACCGCCTGCTCGAGAAGTTTTTGGTACTCTCTTAAACTCAAAACCACCACCCCCCCTTTTTTCTGGACCTCCTCCCTGGAAACCACGACTGCGTCTTTTACATAAAAATTCTTCGCCATGATAAACTTATTTTAGCAGGCTTTTCCAGCCCTTGCAACTTCCTTTGTTCCGATAACCAATGGCTTGCTCATAGTTTTTTGGTTATTACGCATTTCTGACGGCCGTCGAAATTGTGTAACTTTTATAATTGCGCTTTCTTTATCTGTAACGTGCCATATTTGTTAGCGGAGTCACCTTTCTTCAGAAGGCCGTGGTTGGCGCCCCATGCAGTGAGCACTCCGGTGGCATTGGCAGAAGCGAATTGGATTGCGTATTCGATATTGTTTGGCTTTCGCATTAAAGCCGCCACAAACCCGGAACCAAACGCGTCGCCGGCTCCTGTGCGGTCAACAATCTCGCTTTTGTCCAAAGGAAGCACTCCGGCCGACCACAAGGTTTTGCCGTCTGAAATCTCTACCCCTTTTGACCCCTTAGTCATAATCACCCGACCATGCACCAATTCATCCAGTTTTTTGAAAATCTGCTTTTTCTTTTGGTATGGAATCCCCACAATCTTGCTCGCCTCCTCTTGGTTCACGATAAACAAATCAGCATAATTCATGAGCTGCTGGAGTTCCTCTTTCTTTTCAAATTGCGTGCTTCCTGGATTCCACGCGATCTGCATGCCCCGATCTTTTGCCTCTTTCAAAAGCCGCGGCAAAACGTTGTGGCTCTCGCCCGCCATATGATTTACATAGAGCCACTGCGCGCGCAAATCCATCCATGGAATGTTTTCTTCTTTTAAATGCCAAGAGGCGCCTTTATACCGGAACACAGTGCGAGAGCCATCGGGCAAAGAAAGTATAAACGAAAACGATGTAGTATGATCTTTGTCAACAGCAAGAAAATCACAGTGAATACCAGAAGAGTCGCTTTTGTCTCGAATATGCTGGCCTTCGGGATCGTCTCCAACCATGGCGATGGCAGCCACTTTGTACCCCTGATTCGCGAAGGTTACCGCCGTATTAATCGCGCCTCCCCCTACCGAAAAATTTACTTCGTCTAAATTGAGTTTGGAACCTAAAGAAAAACACGCGGCCTCTCCCACCGCAAACTTTTTATCTTTTATCGCTTTTATATCCTTAGTTCGAGCGAACACATCCCGCACCGCAGATCCTATGGTAATTACGTCAAACATACTATGATTTTCTGTTCAATACCCGCTCTACCGCCTTTACAATATGCGGGCTCGACAGCCCAAACGCATCAAGGAGCTCAGCCGGATTTCCCGATTCCCCAAAGCGATCCTGCACGCCAATAATTTCTAGTGGAGCCGGATATTTTTGCCCGAGCAATTCAGCTATAGCGCCACCCAACCCTCCATGCACCTGATGCTCTTCCACCGTTACCACGGCTTTGGTTTTTTTTACCGACGCAAGAATTGTTTTTTCGTCGAGAGGCTTTATGGTGTGACAATTAATTACTTCCGCTGAACTCCCCTCATCTTCCAATTGTTTTGCAGCAATAAATGCTTCGTACAGTAAAGGCCCTGCCGCAATAATCGTTACATCGTTGCCTTCCGCAAAAATTTCAGCCCTTCCTATCGCGAACGGAGTTTTTGCTGTAGTAAATATTGGGGTATCGGCCCGGGCAAGTCGTATATACACAGGTCCTTTGTACTCCGCTGCCGCTACTGTCGCTTTTCTCGCTTCTTCAACGTCGCAAGGGTAGAACACCACCATATGGGGCAGAACTCTCATGAGCGCAATATCTTCGAGCATTTGATGGGTGGCTCCGTCGGGCCCCACGGAAATTCCGGCATGCGCGCCCACAACTTTCACATTTGCGTCGTTCAAAGCAATGGTCGTTCGGATTTGCTCATAGTTTCTCCCTGGAGAAAATGCGGCATACGAAGAAATAAAAGGAATTTTGCCGGCTAACGCCATACCTGCTCCCGCGGTTGCCAAGTTTTGTTCCGCGACCCCAACCTGGATAAACCGTTCAGGAAATTTCTGCGCGAAGGCCTCTGTCCGCGTGGACTCGGTAAGGTCGGCGCACAAAGCCACAACATTTTTGTTCTTCTCTCCTGCTTCAACCAAACCTTTCCCATACCCGCTTCTCGTGGGGCCTTGCTCAATGTCTTCATCAAATAATTTTTCTGAAAGATACGCGTTTTTTCTAATCATAATCATACCGTTATGTTTCGGGGCGGGCCTCTATTTCTTCTCTCCACGCCTGCAATTCCTGCAACGCCACCTCGAGTTGCTTTTCTTTCGGCACTGTGTCCTCCGGGCCTTTTCCGGGCGGCACTCCATGCCACTCATACCTGTTCTCCATAAAACTCACCCCTTTCCCCGGAATAGTATTTGCCACAATAAGCGTTGGCTTGTTTCGCGTAGCTTGAGCCTGGGCGCAAGCGTCAATAATCTGTTCTATATTATGGCCGTCGATTTCAATAACGTTCCAGTTAAACGCCTCGTACTTTTCCTTCAAAGGATTCAAGGGCATAATATCTTCGGTATTGCCATCAATCTGAATATTGTTTCTATCTATGATCTGCGTAAGATTGTCTAAACGATACTTTGCCGCAAACATTACTGCCTCCCACGTATTGCCTTCGTCGTGTTCGCCGTCTGACGTTAAGCAGTATACCCGCCACTTTTTCTTGTCTATATGCTTTCCAACGTATGCCATTCCGCTTGCCTGCGAAAGCCCGGAACCCAAAGGCCCGGAGGTTGTTTCAACTCCCGGCAACCTCATACGTTCCGGGTGCCCCTGCAAGCGCGTGCCAAATTTCCGCAAAGTATCCAATTCCGCGAGGGGGAAATACCCCGCATGCGCCATTGCCGCATACCGCACAGGACAAATGTGCCCATTGGAAAGAATAATTCTGTCTCTCTCTTCCCAATCTGGCTTTTTTGGATCGTGCTTTATGATATGGAAATACAGCGCTGTGAATACATCGGCCATACCCAAAGGCCCGCCCGAATGCCCGGATTTTGCTTTTGCTAGCGCCTTCAGCAAATCCTGTCGGATATCGTTCGCTTTGAGCTCAAGTTCCTTAATACTATACTGCTTCATTGCTCCATTGTAATCCATTCATTCAATGCCGTCATCCACAACCTATTAGATATTTTTATACGTTTTCTCTGACCGGCGTTCAATTGCTAAAATAAAAATATCCGCATCGACCTTACGGTAGATAATGCGGATATTGCCTTTGCGGACACGGGAACGGACGTGGGCGAGGACGGTCCTAGCCCAACCCCCTGCAGGAGGAAAATACCGCCGACGGAAAGGGCGGCGACAAGAGCAACGATGAGGAATAGTTTGATTTCGGATTTGAAGTCGTGGAACATTTACCGGATTGAGATTTTAACGTCCGCGTTAAGAGCTTTTGCGACTTTTTTCAGTAGGGCAAGACTCGGGTTGTAACCGCCAGACTCCAAGCGGGATATGGCAGACTGTTTGGTACCAACCTTCCGGGCAAGTTCTCCCTGGGTAAGGCCCTTTTCGATTCGCTTCTTAATAAGCATGCTGGCAAACTCAAATTCAGGTCCAAGTTCATCGTAAGCCTTTTTAATCTTTGGGTTTCTCAATAGTTCCGCCTTTAATGTTTTGAAGCTTTCCATAGTATCCTCAATATACCATATACGTTATATACTAGTCAAGAGCTTTCAGCCTCTGAAGAGCAGTTTTAATTTCTTTTTTCGGAGTTTTTTCTGATTTCTTTACGAAACCATGGAGTAAGATAGCTGACGATTTGTGGAATGTATAGAAAATGCGAATTTCTTGTTGCCCTCTTATGCGTAGTTCAAATAGGTTGTTCTCTATCTTCCTGCTATGCGGCATTACCAATTGTGGTCCATACTCTTCGAGCAACTCAGTAGTTCGTAAAACTTTTGCGATCGTTTGCTCCTCAAGCGATTTAATAAATTCTTCTACCGAATCATCAAAGTTGTGTACTTCCATGAAGGTGCATATTATTCTTCCACAAACCGAAACGTGGAGAGGATTTGATCCGCCAAAGTTGCCGGGTTGAATGCCTCCTTTTCGCTTTGGCATTTTTGAACTTCTGAGGCATTTGAATAGTTCGAGCAAGAGCCAGGGCTTCTCACAACAAACTCCATAGTTATCACGCGATCGTCACGCACAACTGCATATTTGTACGTCTCATATATGGTACCCGCAGCTCCTTCGCCTGCACGCACAACACAGTAGGAAGTTCCATTCATCACCACCTGTTCTTTTATATGAGGAAGCGGCAATCGATTGCCAAAACCCTGAATGCTTCCACAGGAGAAATTTATCCCCGCCGGAGTTACCGTAATCGTTGGGGGCCAGGAATGAGCAAGCACATAGCTTAACCCCAAATCCTTTGGATATTTAAATTCGTATGTTCCCGTACGGTGCGTTAACCAAGCGGAAGTATCCTGCTCCTGCGGGATAAATTTAAATGTGGAAAGGATATCTTTAAACTCCTGAAGTTTATTTTCATAACCTTTCCGTTTCGCAGAAAACAGAACATCTAAGTAACCTCCTTTGGCTTTTGTGCTCTTAAAGAACACCTCATACTCAATTCCGCCGTCCATATTGCCAGAAAGAGGCATCTCTAGAGCAGATATTCCGTTGATCACAATGCTTTTTACCTGATCTGCATCTAAACCCTGTACATCACGGAATAATAGAATGGCGTAATCGGAAGATATGAGAGGCACCACATCTGTACCACTCCCGTTGTCTGACAAAGAATAACTGTTCGGATATTTTATTTCAAACCCATATTCTTCATTGCGATAGGTTTGCCAGCCTTCGATAATCTGTGGTTGCGGGGAGGGCGTCGGTGGCAGCATTTGCTGTTCGGCTACCGGCGTGGGCGAGGACGGTCCTAGCCCAACCCCCTGCAGGAGTAAAATACTGCTGACGGAAATGGAGACAGCGATAAGTGTCACAACGAGAAGGAGTTTGATTTCGGTTTTGAAGTCGTGGAACATACTTTAAACCTTAAACTTTTTATATTTATTACGCATTTCTGACGGCCGTCAAAATGATGTTATTGCGAGATTAGCTCTTGCAAATGTTTGAGGGCGGCCACGGGATCTGAAGTTTTCATCACGGCGCTGCCAGCGCACGCATAATCGACGCCGGCGCCAAACGCTTGTTTTATTGTCTGCTCGTTAATACCGCCGTCAATGCCGACTAAGATATCCTGTTTAAGGCGCCGAATTTCAGAAACTTTTGAAAGAACATCTGAAATAAATTCCTGCTGCTGAAAACCGGGATTCACGCTCATCACCATTACAGCATCGAGCCGCTCGACATACGGCGCAAGTTTGGAAACAGGCGTAGGCGGATTAAGCGCAATTTCTTTTTGAAAACCACATTCCTCCATTTTTTGCAGAACCTCTGCTGGATTTTTTGCAGCTTCCAAGTGGAAAATAACGCGCTTTGCCCCAATACCTTTGCAGTCTTCAAAATACTTCTCCGGACTTTCCACCATCAGGTGGATTTCAATATTGAAAATTTGGCTGGCTTCACCCAATTCAAAAAGATTCACCGAAGTATTGGGCACGAATTTGCCGTCCATAACATCAACGTGCACCCAATTCGCGTGCCCTTTAAGGGTTTTTAGTCCTTCACGAAGTTCTGCGGGATCTGCGGTCAGAATTGCCGGAATGATTCGCTGCATACACCTACGACCCTTGCTCAAAGGTTTTAATTTTTTCTATTCGTCTTTCGTGGCGGCCACCGTCAAAACCGGTTTCCAGCCAAAGTTTTACGACCTCTTTCGCCTCCTCCAATGTAAGGAATTTTGCTCCGAGCGAAAGCATATTTGCGTTGTTGTGAGATCGAGAAAGCTTTACCAAATCCAAAGGGCCGCCGTAGTACACTGCCGCGCGAACTCCCCGCACTTTGTTTGCGGCTATCGCTTCGCCCTGCCCCGAACCTCCCAAAATGATTGCCTTATTCCCCTCTGGGTTTTCACCTACTTTTTGAGCTGCTGGGATAATAAAATCCGGATAATCATCATTCTCATCATATGTAAACGCGCCACAATCCTCTACTACGAAACTCCGCTCTGACAAATGTTTCTTAATTGCTTCTTTAAGCTGGTATCCCGCGTGATCGCTTGCAAGGTAAATCATGAATACAGTATATCAAAAATCTTGCAAAATCATAGGGAAGATGGTTGAGTAGAAGCACGAAACAAAAGGAGAACCGCGATGATAGGCCGTTTGTGCGAGTTCTTTCGTTCAAATCCCTGCTGGTGCGTTGTCGGGGCCGTCGTCTTTGTGGCTATTCTCGAAGAGGCTCTTATCGCGAGTTTCTTCGTTCTGGCCGTGGCGCTTGCGATAGCGCCGTTCTACCTAATCTATCTTCTAATCCGATGGCTCATTAACCGGCGATAAAGCGCCCGCGTCGCGGGCGCTCATTTTATTTACGCGACAATCTTCGTTTTGTCCGGGGGATTAAGCCAAAACGATACGCGCCGAATCCAAACATAACGCTCGCTGCCAGCACTCCCACAGCAACCCAGCCATTCCTCCCTACAATTTCCATGAAACCCGCGCTTTTTACTTCTGCCCTGAAAGGAGCCCCTGCTAACTCCTCCGCGAGCACGGCTGAGATTATTTTCTCTTTCTCCTGAATCTCCTCGCTGTCTGCGCCGACAGGCTCCTCGTACGCGACAGGTAATCCCTCGCTCGAAACTAATTCTTCTCCGGATTCAACCGCTGTTTGTACGATATTGTATGACATTCTTGTCGCAACAAGAACTTCTATCTGTTGCCTCATTTCTTCAACGTTCACCGCAATTTCCTCCAGCTGCCGAGCCATTTGGACGAGCGCTTCTTCGGAAGCGGTTTCTTCGTCTTTCCCTATCTCCTCTTGGCTAAGCGTCTGCGCGGACGCGCTCGTGCCGCCACCCCCTTGCGCCGCATCCTGTTCCTCCTGCGGCGCTGAAATTGAATTTACCGGGAAGCTCTTGCCGATCAGAGCAATAACAGCATCGGTCGTTGCTCCAAATCCCTTAGAACCCGGCATCCACCAGAATTCTCCGTTTTCGTCCTGCAAAGAAAGAAGAAAATCAACGGGATTTGGATTCTTTGTCCACGTACTAGATTTGGGATCTTCACCAAGCTTATTAATGGCCATAATACCCCACGCGGTGCTATTGCCGTCGGAATCAGTTCCCCATGGACTTTGCGGATCGTACGGAAATCCGCCGTCGTCGTTCTGCGCTGACTTGAGATACAAAATCGCTTTTTGAATAGCAGTGTCTGATTTTATCATACCAACTTCCAGCAAAGCCATAATGGCTCCAGCCGTATCATTTGTGTCGCTGTCGCCGCCCACATTCCATGCCCAACCGCCGTCATCATTCTGGTTTTGCAAGAGAAACGTTTTGGAATTCTGGATAACACGGTCGCTGACAGGCACGCCGGCAGACCGCAACGCAAGAATTCCCCAGATATCATCGTTGAGAAAATCGGGGTCGCCAAGCTGATTCTCGCCAGCAAAGCTTTTCATCTTCGCGCCCCAATCTTCGTCAGGGTATGTCCGAGGATCTTCACCTGCGGCCGTCAAGGCAAGCATAGGCTTCGCGTAATCGATAACCGTATCGCTCGAGAACGATCGTAAGAAGGAAATATCCACGCTCTTTCCTGCGACCGCCAGCGCCATCACGATATCGGGAGAAACAGATTTCCCCTGAAGGAACACAGTCGCTTTTTCTACTGCCGCGCCCACGTCAAGAGGGGCAGTTCCATCTCCCCCCGAACCCCCGTCTCCACCTCGTCCGCCTGAAGAAGATTCCTCTTCTCCTTCTCCATCGTCCTGTTCTTCCTCTTCTTCTTCCAACACCAAAGAAACAACAAGAGTAGCCGTATCGCGTTCTTCTCCGTCAAACGAGGTACGGATAAGGGAAAGCTCATCTCCCTCGGATAGGGCAAGGCATCCTATCCCGCAATCCGCGAAGCCAAACTCATCCTTTCCACTCTCTTTGTGCCAAAGCGCCCAAAACTCGCTTGAAGAATCAGCGGCTACCTCGTGCACGCTGTGAACGAACAGACCGAAATCCGGGTGGTCACTCACCTCAAACGCGGAAATAATATCTGCTGCTTTGGCTGCCACAAGCGCGCAGATTCCCAAAAACTCGCTTGGAGAATCGTCCTTAGGAAAGATGTGCGCAACGCCATCCGTATCCACAACCTCGCACCCGCTTGGTACCTCAACGTCTCCCTCAACTAAGAACGGCTCTCCTTCTCCATCGTCCTCTAAAAGATCAACATCAACCCACGCGCATCCTTGTTCTATAATATCCGCCAAGCGCTTGCCCCCTGCAGTTATGCCGTCAACTCGATCTAAATTGTCCAAATCAGAAAATGGTTGTTCTCCCCGCAATTCAATCATCTGCTCTGCCCGGACCTCTCCGATATGGATAATCAATTGAAGCTCTTCGAAGCTTGCCGTGTTAATTTCTATGGACTTTGGGTCGCAGATCTCGCCGTCATCTCCTTGAGCAAGAACTCCGAGGCTGGAAAACAAAAGCGCGAAGATAGTTAGAAAGGCGAAAACGCGCACAAAAAGATTACTGTTCTGATTCATATTTCCATTCAATACTGTTGTTAGGTTGTATGGTATATTGGGAAACGCCGACCAAAGCTTTTTCCCCGTTGATATAATAAATCCAGTACATATCCTCTTTGGGATTTTGTGCAAGACCGTTTATCTCTTCCACGAAAAACCCCAAACCCCAAAAGTTTTTACCGCGAAATTCAAATTCTGAATTCTCGGCAGCACTAATCATGAGGTCGTATGCCGTGGATCCTTCCGGAAGCCATGCTTCATACTCCTGCCCTGCCGCAAGAAGCGTAGCACGAATTATCCCTTCTCTGGCATTATAATCCTGCCCTAAAAACGATACTGCCCCTAATAGAGCGAACAGGAGCGCCCCTGAAAGCAAAAATCCAATAAAAAATTTGTAGCGCGCCATAAAAATAAAAACTCCCGGGAAGAGGAGATGCATACTTTGCAAAATTCGGCATGCGAATTAAACATTGCGTGAATCCCGCTCCCCCTCGCGAGAAGCGATAACTCAAAAGATTATAGAATAATCGTTAGTCGACCGGGCTATGACCGTTCCGGGGGAGCACAGGAATTCCCTGCCTCGCCGAAGTCTCGACGTAGGCGGGTCACCTGTTTCCTCTAACGATTATCAATTTTCTACGAACACAATATCTTTTTACCGCGTCCGTCAAGCGCGGTCAAGCATACCATATCTAGCCTCCTGTGGATTTCTCAATTTTCGCTAATAATGTGGTCCATCGCGTACTGAACCGTTGCTCCTACCTTTTTCCGCGGATTGAATATGCCTTCGGGGTCAAACAGCTTCTTTGTTTCCTCAAACAGCTTATATACCTTTTGGCCATACATATCTTTGAGGTATGGGCTGCGAATAATGCCATCATTGTGCTCGCCGGTAAAAGATCCTTTGTATTTAAAAATCAGCGAATGCGCCTTCTTCATGATTTCAGGGATAATTTCTCTGGATTTTGGCTTTCGCATATCCATCAGGGGAATGATATGAAAATTCCCATCTCCCACATGCCCCGCGATTGTGTACATCATATATTTACTATAGGGCTTGAGAATCGCTTGGAGCCGCGGGAAAAACTCGGGCAAATATTCCGGCGCGACAACGATGTCGTCAATAAAAGGCACGGTGCGCCTGTTCTTTGCGTGCTCGTGCAATAACTTGAAGCTTTCGCGCCTCACCGTAAAATATTTATGCACCTCTTTCTGACTTTTTGTGATGCGGGTATCCAGTCCAAGGTCCCGCAGGGTTGCTTGAGCAACCTCTGCCTGTCTTCGCGTTTCCTGCTCATCGTCTCCGGCAAATTCTGCAAAAAGCACAAGCTTAGGCATCCCTCCCGTGAGAAACATTTTAAACTCGGGCAAAAACTGCCACGCGAGAGAAAATATATTCCCCTTGAGCAACCGGATAAAACCCGGCAGAAACCGCAGCGCGAGCTTGAGGGTTTTGTCGTCGTAGGACTCAAAACTTTCCGGCCCGCACTCAAGCACGCGTTCCACGATACGCGGCAATGGCTTTATATCCTTCAAAAATATTACCAGAAGTGTTGAATAGGGATAGGGCCGCACGAGCCGGAACTTGATTTCGGTAATAATGCCAAGCGTCCCTTGGGAACCAACAAATAACTTCGTGAGGTCGAATATTCCCTTTTCCCTATTCCATACATCCCACAAAGCATACCCGGCGGAATTTTTTGAAACCCGCGGTTTTGCTTTTTGCAGAAGTTGATAATTATCTTCTACAATCTTAAACATCGTCCGATATACCTCTCCTTCCAGCCCACTGGCTGCCATTTTTTTTGCGAGCGCCGCTTGCCCCAGCGGCCGGAACGCATATTCCTTGCCGTCGCGAAGAACCACTTTTAACTCCTGTACGAATCTTTCCGTTTTGCCGTATCGCAAACTGTTTTCCCCTCCGCCGCCGTTTGCCACCATGCCGCCAACCGCGCATATCTCGCGGGAAGCGGGATACGACTGCAAAATCAAACCCTTTTTGAGCGCCTTTTTTTCAAAATCGCGGTAATACATTCCCGGCTGTACCACCGCGTATCCCTCCTCGCTATTCAGTTTTTTCAGCTCCTTGAGTTTGTTGAAATGCCTAGTGAACACCACCACGATTGAGTCTGACAGCGGCCCGCCCGACATGCAAGTACCCGCAGAGCGCGCGGTAATAGAAATGCTGCGTTCCCTTGATCGTTCTTTCTGCGCAAACGCAACGAGTTTTTTTATATCCTGCTCATCCCGCGGGAATACTACTGTTTGCGGCTTCACTGTAAAAATACTGTAATCTTTGCTATATTCCCTTACCGTTTCCTCATCATCCGCGACTTCGCCATTAATAATTTTTTGCAGTTCTTCTCGCAGCGTCATTACTTTATTGTACCTCACTATCGGAACAATTCAATTGTGGACAACCTCAAAAATGATGCGCGCATAGCGCCATTTTCCAAACTGATCTTTGGAGATCTTAACCTCTTTTGCTCCGGCGGCTTTCGCCAGTTTCATAACTTCTGCTTTTTGATGAGAGTCAAATTCCAAATATACAATGCCGCGCGGCGCCAAATAGTTTTTTGTTTCTTTCAGAAACTTTCGAATATATGTCAAGCCGTCTTTCCCAGCGAACACGGCGCTGGCAGGCTCCTGTTCAAGAACCGACTTTTGCACGCGCTGGCGCCTGGATTCTGCCACATACGGCGGATTGGCCAGGATATAATCGTATTTCCTTTTTATGTTCGAAAAGACGTCTGATTGAATAAGCCGATAACGGTTTGGCGCGATACCATTTAATTTCGCATTTATCTCAATTTGTTTCAGAAACTTCTTTTCCTTCTCCGCAAAGTCAACCTTCGCCCATGGAATGTGCTTCAAAACCGCAATGCCAATGCAGCCGGAACCTGCGAATAAGTCAAGAACTTGAAACGTAGCTGGGACTGTCCCCGCTGTGCTAGGACAGTCCCAGCTACGTTTGCACCGAATCTCCTGAATCACTTGCTCGGTCCAGTACTCGGTTTCGGGCCGGGGAATAAGCGGCTTTTGCGACAAATCAATTTTGCAGCCCAAAAACTCCACCCACCCAATCACATAATCCACGTGCTCACCTTTCTCAAGGCGAGCAATATCTTTCTCTGCCGCTTCCGTCCTCTTCCCCCCGTATTTCTCCTCCAAAAGCCATCGGATTTCTTTCATACGTGCTTTCTAAGCTCTCTCGAACCTCCGACGAATAAATTTCCTGATTTCATCCACAACAACAATAGAAGAAGCAACCGCCACCACCAGCATCCATTCGCCGAACGAAAGCGGGCTTACGCGCAAAATATATTGCATAAACGGCACATGGAGCGCGGCCAATTGAAGGAAGAGTATAATAATTGTCGCGCCCACCAGATACTTATTCTTCAAAGGGTTCATGCGGAATACCGACTCGGTTTCCGAACGACAGTTCCACGCGTTGAACCACTGATACACCGCCATCACCGTGAGCGTCACGCTCATTGCCCTTACGAGACCTTCTGTGTCGCTCAAATCTTCCGGGAGAAACATCTTAAAGACAAAAATAGAACCCAATGCCATCGTCGTCCCCATAAGGCCTAAACGCTGGGCCATGTATCCATCCACGATCCATTTTTTGGGGCGCCGAAATGTTCTCTTGAGCAAGCCCTTCTCTTTGGGCTCCATTACAAGCGCGACATCCAAAAAGCCATCCGTCACAAGATTAAGCCAGATTAACTGCGCCGCAAGTATAGGGAGCGGAAGCCCCAGAAACAAAGCAATAATTATGGTCAGAATTTCGCCAAAACTGGTAGAAAATAAATACAAAATAACCTTGCGGATGTTTTTGTAAATGTTTCTTCCCTCCTCCACCGCGGACACGATGCTTCCAAAGTTATCGTCCAACAGAATTAAATCCGCAGCTTCTTTTGCTACTTCCGTGCCCTGCACCCCCATCGCTACCCCCAAATCCGCCGCCACGAGAGAAAGCGCGTCGTTTACTCCATCGCCGGTCATCGAGATAACCTGCCCCTTTAAACGATAGGCCTTCACAATCCGCAGTTTATGTTCCGGAGTTACCCTGGCAAAAACAGTTACGGTATCAAGTTTTTGGGCAAGCTGTTCATCCGACATTTCATCAATCTCTCGGCCCGTGAGAATCTCGTCTCCCTCCTTGAAAATCCCGGCTCCTTTGGCAATCGCTTGAGCCGTAATTTTATAATCACCGGTTATCATCACGACCCGCATACCAGCCCCTTGAGCAGCAGCCATAGCTTGGTGAACTTCGGGGCGCAAAGCGTCGCGCATCCCCACAAGCGCGACAAGGGTCAATCCTCGAAACTTCTCGGGCGCGAATTCGTCCTTAAAACCTTCCTTTTGCGCTAGCGCCAACACACGCAACCCCTCCGCAGACATTTCAGTAAAGACCCTTTCGAGCTTTTCTTTTTCCTGCGCCTTCAGAGAACACAGTTCCAGTACCAATTCGGGAGCTCCCGCCATCGCTAATATCTTTTTCTCACCCGCCTGGTGCAGAGCGGCATGATACTTTAACTTCGGGTCAAACGGAAGTTCGGCCAGCTGCGGCATTTCCTGATATACTTCTTCTTTCCCAAAACCCATCTTGCCGGCAAGAATCAAAAGAGCGGCCTCTGTTGGATCTCCCGCCACTTTCCACACCTTACTCTCTTCCACAAAAGACACATGCGCGTTCGAACAAAATAGGCTCACCCGCGAGGTCGCCGCAAGCATGGGCTCACTGATAATATCATGGGGCCTGCCATTAAGCAGTACATCACCTTCGGGTTCATATCCAATACCCGTCACGTCAAACATTCTGCCCGCAGAATAGATTTTTTGCACCACAAGCTCCCCTTTCGTAATAGTACCTGTTTTGTCTACGGCAATCACTCGCGCTTCTCCCAGCGCTTCCACCGCCTGCAAACGTTTCACTAAAACATTTCTTTTGCTCATGCGCCACACGCCGGTGGCCAGCACAAGTGTCATTACGATAGGCAATCCTTCCGGAATAGCCGACACCACTACGGCAACAGATAGCCTGAACATCTCATTGAGATCTTTTCCCATGAACCACCCCAAAGCGAAAATGGCGGCGCTAATCGTAACCACCGTAACAATGATGAGTTTGGAAAGAAACGTAATGTTTGCCTGTAAAGGACTGCTTGTCTCGATCAGACCAATTTCTTTGGAAATTTTTCCGATGTAGGTATCAAAACCCGTAGCCACCACAATCGCCTTCCCATTACCCGCCACAATATACGTTCCCCTAAATACCATATTCTTCTGCTCTGCCACCTGCGCCTTTTCATTTTTAACCACTTCAGCAATTTTGCCGACCGGCAAGGATTCTCCGGTGAGCGCCGCCTCATCGGTCCGGAGATTATGAGAAAATATAACTCGCGCGTCGGCGGGCACCTTCTCTCCCTCCTGCAGAATAATCGCATCTCCGGGCACTAACTCTTCATCGGAAATAATCGTTTCTTTGCCCTCGCGCACCACGGTTGCCTCAGTGGCGGTGAATTTGCGGAGAGCCATAAGCGTATTCTGCGCCTTGCCTGTCTGAATAGTTCCCGCCACCGCGTTAAACAAAAGCACGAACAAAATAATGGCTGCGTCAATCTGTTCACGCAGCAAAAATACAATAACTGCCGCCACCATAAGCAAATAGATAAGCGGGCTCTTGAACTGCCGAAAAAAAATAACACGCAAGCTATCTGGCTTGGATTCCGGCAATTTATTCTTCCCAAACTTCGCAAGACGAGAAATTGCTTCCTTGGCCGTCAATCCTTGTGCTGAAGTTTCCCAGTGTTGCTGTACTTCTTCAGCAGAAAGCGTGTGCCACAAAACATTACTGTTCATATCTCGTATCGCTCTGCTTTGAACGCACTACTCGGTCAAAAATCTGTTTTGCGTCTGCTGCAGCCCGTATGGTGCGCGCGGCGCGTATAAAGCGCAACAAGCGCAGGGCACGGAACACTTCGGTGGACACAGGAACGGACGAAACAAGGTTGGGCCAGTTTTGACGAAAGTAGAGCCGGCGATTGAACGCACACGCTATACCGATAAAAAAATCTGCGAGAGATAGGTACGCGATGATGAGGTCTGCAGTATGAATCCAAAAAAGCGTTCCCGATGAAATACTGGGAACAACCAGCTCGACAAAAAGAAGTAAGCCACCCAAAATGGCGAGGGCAGCAAACATGATCGCGTACCAGCGCTGTTCTTGAACAGCGAGAATACCGCGCCGCAATTGTTGAATTTTGGTTAGAACCATCCTTAAAATTGCTGATCTACTTTACCGATGAGCCTATTAGCTAAATAATATCTCTTTCTCTCTTTTACGCCAAGGCAATTTCCTCCATTTGTCCTGCGACGCACGCGTATTTCGCCAATCGGGAATTTGACGGGCAATACATGAGAGGATATACTAGTTTTATACCATATGAAATCTCTGTTCACAGCTCTTGTGCTTGCTAGTTTTATCGGTCTTATCGGATTTGGTGTTTTTGGCACACATGCTGACATGCAAAATCACGATGGCAACTGTATTGCGGCGGCAGTTCAAGGGAAAGATTGCCCTAAACAAAGCAATTTGGCTGCGTATCTCACTTTCCACCTTGGCATAATTAAGAATTTCTCAACTACCGCTTTCAATTACAGCACAGCTTCACTTTTAATTCTTTCCCTGATTGCCATTGGAATTGCTTTTGGCATTTTAGTTAGGCATGTAGCCCCGCCTAAATTTGCATACTACCAAATTACGCAGTCGAGTTCACGCAATTTGCCTTTTCGGCACCAACTCATTCGTTGGCTAGCACTTTTCGAAAATAGCCCGACTACTTTTTAGGACGCTGATATAAAACTGTTTTGTCGAACAGCTTTATCTCGCGTCCACTGGTCCCTTAGCACAGGGATTTTCTGTATATAAATTTTCTCCACACACATGAACAAAACAATTCTCCTCGTCGCCATAGCAGTTCTTGTCCTTGGCGGTCTTGTCTGGATAGCACGTCCTAATTCCCAAAACAGCGACGCATCATCTGTCCTAAGCAATGGGACGTTAACAGTAGAAGAAGCAAACAATTACGATTTCGGCACGATCTCGATGGCCGCGGGAAAGGTAACGCATCAATTCAAAATCAAAAACACGGGCGCCGACGCGGTCACCATCACTAAGATGTACACTTCATGCATGTGCACCACGGCAACTCTTCTTATGGGAGAGAAAAAATTCGGCCCGTATGGCATGCCGGGACACGGGGCTACCCCGAAGATAAACAAAGCGGTCAGCCCGAATGAAGAAATAAGCGTTGACGTTGTTTTCGATCCGGCGGCGCACGGTCCTGCCGGTGTTGGTCGAATCCAAAGAACAATTACAATAGAAAATAATGCGGGGCAGCCGGTTGAGCTCCAGTTTGTGGCCGTTGTAACTCCGTAAATTATATGGGTAAAAAACTTGCAATTCTCGTAACAATTGGCATTCTGCTGTTCGGATCAGTAATCCTGCTTAAAACCGGCAACATCGGCACAACCGCGTTGTGGAATTTAAGCGGAGAAGGCAAATGGCTTCTTCCTCTGGTAGGCATAGCCGCCCTCATCGACAGCATTAACCCATGCGCTTTCTCAATTCTTCTGCTAACTATCGCTTTCCTTTTGAGCATCGGGAAAATGCGATCCGGCATCCTGAAAATCGGCGGTGCCTATATTCTTGGCATCTTCGTAGTGTATGTTCTCATTGGTCTGGGACTTCTCCAGGCACTCCACATCTTTAACACCCCGCATTTCATGGCCAAAGTAGGAGCATCGCTGCTGATAGCTCTCGGGGGAATAAACCTTATCAATGAGTTCTTCCCTTCATTCCCGATCAAGCTTCGTATTCCGCAGGCCGCGCACCGCAAAATGGCAGAACTCATGAACAAAGCTTCTCTCCCGACAGCATTCCTCCTGGGCGTGCTCGTGGGAGTATGCGAATTCCCGTGCACCGGCGGACCTTATCTTATGGTCGTCGGACTTCTGCATGATCAAGGGACATACCTTATGGGTGTTAGCTACCTTCTGCTCTATAACCTGATCTTCATTTTACCGCTTGTCATCATTCTGCTCATAGCCGGCGACAGCGCGCTTCTTGAGAAAGTGAAAACATGGAAAAAAGCAGAAACGAAACACATGCGCCTATGGAGTGGTATTGCCATGATAATCCTCGGGTTCTTAATATTCCTTTTCTAACCAACAACTCCTATGGCTACCAAACGACAATTAAAACTTGGGGATGCGATCGCGAAGATCACCAAAGCGCTTCATATTCCTCATTGCGAGAAATGCGAACAACGACGTATCATTCTCAATGAAATCAAGACTTTGGGCATGAAAGAAACGATCAGAAGACTAAAGGCCGTTGGAATCTATGCATCCGAGAAAAAATCTGGCAACTCGTGGTCAGTCGAAGAGATAGTAGAAAAGATGGAGGATTGCTGCGAAGAAAAATAACTTGTACTATACCTACATATGGAAAACGAAACAAAAGCCACAGAGTCAAAAAAAGCACGTCTGCTTCCGGCAACCATCTTTGCTTCAGCAATTATCATTGCCGGAGCCTGGATTTATACCAGCGAACCAAACGAAAACTCTGCGAAAAATGAAGAGAAACTAAGCTCAACAGAGCTTGAGGAAAACGTGTTGCCCGCGGACGGAGTCGTCTTGCCGATTATTTGGGGCGATCTTGGCGCAAAACTCGCAGCCGCAGGCGCGATTGATGAGGACAAATTCACGGCCGTATATACCCAGCGAGGCGCATTCACCGATGAATACAAAAACCTGCTTCTTGGGCAGAATAACGGCGAGTTCAGGATGACAAAGGATAACGCCGGCTATTTGCTGAATTTGTTTTGGGCGCTGGGCCTCGCCAGCAAAAACCCTATCTTGGATTCCGGCGAGATGGCAGATCCCAAGTATGGCGGAGCGCAAAGATTTGCCTCAACCGCGGGATGGACACTCGCGCAAGGTAATCCAATGGATCACTATAGCCGCCACTCATTCTTTGAATTGACTGCGGATCAGCAGGCTTTAGTTGACAAGGTGTCACGGGGCATATATCGCCCATGCTGCGGCAACTCAACACATTTCCCGGACTGCAATCACGGCATGGCCATGCTCGGACTTTTGGAGCTTATGGCTTCGCAGGGAGTGAATGAGCAAAATATGTGGAAAACGGCCCTCGCCGTAAATTCCTACTGGTTTCCGGATACTTATCTTACGATTGCGCAATATTTTGCGAACCGCGGTATCGCGTGGGACAAAGTAAACGCCGAAGAAGTCTTGGGAGCTTCGTATTCAAGCGCGCAGGGGTATCAACGGATTCTTGCAGAGGTGCAGCCGGTCCAACTTCAAGGCGGCGGCAGCTGCGGTGTATAGGGGCTTGACATTATATACCCCCTGGGGGTATATTGGAGATAGCCTTCATATATGAAGCAAAACTTGAAACAAAAAGCAATCCGGCGATTGAAAATTCTCGAGGGACAGATTCGCGGCCTCCAGCGAATGGTGGAGGAAAACGAATATTGTATAGACATCCTGCGGCAATCGCTTGCGGTAAAACAGGCGCTTTCGAGCGTAGAAGATCTCATTTTGGAAAACCACCTTTCTACGCATGTCGTCGAACAGATAAAATCCGGCAAGGAAGCAAAATCAACAAAAGAAATTTTGGAGATTTATAAGTTGTCGAAAAGGTCGAAAATATAAGTATTTTTATACGCTCCAATATGAAAAAATCATCAGCTATGCATTTCCTGGGTGGCGCATTTGGAATTTTGGGCGGACTTGCGCTCGTTGGCGCGTGGGTTGCCGGCGAAAGCGGAACCGTCTTGGGATTTTCGCAGCAGCATCTTTATTCTGACGCGATAGTGCTTACGCTCATTGGCATCTCCGCTCTTGTGTGCGCTCTTATATATCTAAAACAAGAGGGAAACTAACCCTAAAATAAAAGCATGTTCAGTATTTTCAAGAAAAAGTGCCCAGTCTGTAAAATGGAATTGGTAGAAGGGAGAAACTATCCTGAAGCACAGGGCAAAAAATTCTGTTCTGAAAATTGCCGATCAGAATTCAAAAAGACAACGAGGAAGGAGCAGCCCGACTCCCCCAAAGCAGGGTGCTGCCACTAGCATGATTCTCAAAGTTCTGTTTCCCAGTAAATAAACATGGAAGAGCAAAAAACAATGTACACGTGTCCAATGCATCCTGAAGTACAGCAGGATAAACCGGGTATGTGCCCCGAATGCGGAATGAATTTAGTGAAAAGCGGAAAGCGCAAAGCGCAAAGTCACGATAAACCCTTCGGCGTGGCTCAGGACAAGCATGCAGGCCATAGCACCGCTATGTTCTTTAGGAAGTTTTGGGTAAGTTTGGCTCTTACGATTCCCGTTGTGCTCTACGCTGACGTTATCGAGAAAATTTTCAAATGGTCTCCTCCCGATTTTACAGGATCGGAATATTTGCCGCTCGTGCTCGGTTCCATTGTATTTTTCTACGGGGGGTGGGTCTTTCTTGCCGGAGCGTGGAGAGAAATACGCGCTCGCCTGCCGGGAATGATGACTCTTATTGGCATTGCAATTTCAGCCGCATATCTCTGGAGTGTATATGCGGTATTCGCTGATGAGGAAACTTTGTTTTGGGAACTTACGACCTTGGTTACTATTATGCTCCTCGGCCACTGGCTTGAAATGCGCGCGGTTTCGGGAGCGCAAGGCGCGCTGAAAGAGTTATCGAAACTGCTCCCCGATACGGCCGATGTAATCCGTCCGCCTAGACCATCGCCTCGCGGCGAAGCGGGCGGCGAGACTGGCGATGGGAAAACAGAGACGATTCCGCTTTCTGAGCTTCGGGAACAAGATATGGTTCTCGTACGGCCCGGAGCTAAAATTCCAGCCGATGGCACGATTGTAAAAGGAGAATCCGATGTGAATGAATCAATGATTACCGGAGAATCAAAGCCGGTTGCAAAGAAAGAAGGTGATTCCGTAATTGCCGGAACAATCAATGGCGACGGGGCGCTTATAATGAGTGTCGCGAATATCGGAGAGAAAACGTTTCTTGCGGGCGTCATGCGCTTGGTTGCGGAAGCGCAAGCTTCCAAATCACGGCTTCAGATACTTTCTGACAGAGCGGCTCTCTACTTAACAATTGTCGCTGTTACGGGCGGCATTGCAACATTAGCCGCATGGCTTCTATCGGGCGCTGAAGTCGGGTTTGCGGTGGCAAGGCTTGTGGCAGTGCTTGTTATCGCCTGCCCGCACGCATTGGGGCTTGCCGTGCCTCTTGTCGCTTCTATTTCCACAACAAAAGCGGCACAAAATGGTTTTCTCGTAAAGCAAAGGATAGCTCTGGAAGCCGCCCGAACGATTGACACGGTGCTTTTTGATAAAACAGGGACCCTAACCAAAGGAGAATTCGGTGTTGGTGAAGTATGGAATGCAAGCGGCCATACCAAAGAAGAAGTTATACAGTTAGCCGCTTCCCTTGATGCTCTATCGGAACATCCAATCGCCAAAGCTGTTGTCGCAAAGGCAAAAGAACTCAAGCTCTCGCTTGCAGAACCCAAGAAATTCGAAGCATTAAAGGGTAAGGGTGTCAAAGCTTTTGTTGACGAAAAAGAGGTAATGGTGGGCGGACCGGCGCTTCTTGAAAGTTTAAGGATAAACATCCCCGGCGAACTTTCTACTCAAGTCCGGGATGCCGGGAAGAAAGGTAAAACCGTTATCTTTGTTCTAAAAGATCGAACGCTCGTGGGCGCGGCTGCGTTTGCCGATATTATCCGCGAGGAATCTCGAGAAGCGATTAAAGCGCTCAAAGAACTCGGTGTTCGAACTTCAATGATCACGGGTGATTCCGAAGACGTAGCCAAATGGGTAAGCCAGGAACTTGGGATTGATGAATATTTTGCGCGGGTATTGCCTCACCAAAAATCAGAAAAAGTAAAAGAGCTCCAAAAACGCGGCCTCAAAGTCGCGATGGTGGGCGATGGCATTAACGACGCGCCGGCGTTGGCGCAGGCCGACCTCGGCATCGCCATCGGAGCTGGCACAAATGTCGCCATAGAATCAGCCGGAATCATTCTGGTACGCAATGATCCTCGGGATATTGTAAAAATAATCAGGCTCTCTCGAATGACGTACTCCAAAATGATTCAGAATCTCTTCTGGGCAACTGGATACAATGTCCTCGCGCTCCCCTTAGCGGCCGGAATCCTTGCTTTCAAAGGCATTCTGCTTCAACCGGCGCTGGCGGCTGTGCTTATGTCGGCCAGCACGGTTATCGTTGCGGCCAATGCGCTCCTTCTAAGGAGAAAAGAAATTTAGCTCGCCTTACCCTTCTCTTTTCTATTCCGCGAAGATTTTCTCTTGGAAAGAAACGCGCCGATTACGCCACCCAAAAATTCTTTCACGTCAAGCACTTTTTCGCCCTCCTTTTTGATAAAGCCCCGCAAGTGCTCCACGTCAGAAAGCACTCGATCGCTTTCTTCTCGGATACGGCGGGTCACATACCGAACGTCACGCAATATCTGAATAAAATATATGAGCGCTACCAAAAGCGCAATGGTAATGCCAACCACCGCAATTGCGGTAATGAAGAAAAAAATATCCGCCTGAATGAGTGTATCTATCATATGCCTCCATTATATACGAAACCTCATATCTCAGCAACTCTCTATTTCACAAACCGATCAAATCCAAACTCCTCCGATTTGTTGCCGCATCATTACGCGATCTTGACGGCCGTCAGGATTGTGTACTTTCCTCGATCAAAAATAATTTCACAAAAGGGATCAAGTGATATTCTCTTATAATCTTCTCTGTCTCCTCGAAAACGTCATACGGGCACACCCAGACGCTTTGCTGGAACTTTTCGTATCCCATATCCACAAGTGCGGCACGTAATATTTGTCTAAGAACTCTTTTCTTCTCGGGAACGTCAAAGACAATCATTATCCATCTTCCATCTTTCCGCTTCTTCCTCTTCAGCATCTTTCTTCTTACCCTCAAAACTTTCTCCGCTCCCTTAGGAGTAAGAACAAGCCCTTTCGTTCCCCCAAGCGCTTTTATCTTAATATATCCTTTTGTTTGAAGATAGTGAATAAACTGACTAAAGCTCCTCCGATTCTTCCGCCGCTCATACTCTTTGCGCAAACGAATCACGTCGCGATACACATATTGCCTCACGCTCCGAGG
>Ga0209541_10001589_pt1 | contig 44774 bp, 31 predicted proteins | sample RifCSPlowO2_01_FD_184027 | JGI IMG/M metagenome (GOLD analysis project Ga0209541, IMG submission 184027) | Groundwater microbial communities from Rifle, Colorado - Rifle CSP2_plank lowO2_0.1 (SPAdes) (version 2) | ecosystem: Environmental > Aquatic > Deep subsurface > Groundwater | place...
TCACTTTACCAAGCCATATAGCTAAGACATAGAATTAGTAACTTTCGCAATTCATCCCCAACGCTAAAGCGTGGGGATTTCTTGCTCAGAAGTTATTTAAAAATTTGTTTTAATATAAATAGTTTTCTAGAATGAAAATTTTCGAGAATGGAAAATAAGTCACTAGCCAAGACTTTTAGTAGCGGGCATAAATTTTGTTTTAATCAGTAACCGCTACTAAGTATAAAAAACTTAACAATTGATAATAAGATTTAAGTTTTTTAGTATTCGAGACAAGTTTTATTCCTTAGCGGAAACCATATGGATTTCACGAGCTCAAATTTTTCTTAAGAACTTGGCTGATGAAAATGAGTGCACCGGCTGGGATTTGAACCCAGGTGATCGGCTAGCTTCAAAAAAGAGCCCAAAGACGCTTCTTGTGTGGAAGGCCGACATACTAACCACTATACTACCGGTGCATACTAATCTTAAGTTTTAAGCCAAATTCTTTATAAATATTTCTTTCTCTTTATTCTTATTATCAAATTGGAACTTTAATAACTAACAGTATAGATAACATAAAATATTACATAAAAAATGATAAAAATAATATGGAAATCGCTAAAAATATTGAAATTTTAGAAGAGACTTTGTGGTTCAAAAAAGAAAAAATTATCCTGCTAAATGACCTGCACATAGGGTATGAAGAAGCTTTGCAGAGGAGAGGTGTACTCGTTCCGAAGTTTCAACTAAAAGAAATATTATCCAAACTAGAATCTATTTTAGAGAAAACTAGACCAGAAAAAGTAATAATTAATGGTGATTTAAAACATGAATTTGGTCGAGTTCTAAGACAAGAATGGAAAGAAGTATTAGAGTTTCTGGAGTTTATAATCAACAAGGGAGTAGAAGTAATTATCATTAAAGGAAACCACGACCATTTGATGCAAGTCCTGGCTAATAAAAAAAATATCACCCTAATTAATAGTTATGTGTTAGGAGATAATTTAATTCTTCACGGTGATGAATTGGTTAAAGAAGATATTAACCTAAAGAAATTTAAAAGAATTATTATCGGACACGAACATCCGGCAATTGTGCTAAGAGAAGGTGGAAAAAAAGAGAAATATAAATGTTTCTTGCAAGGGAAGTGGAAAAATAAAGAATTGATTGTAATGCCCAGCTTCAATCCGTTACTTGAGGGAACCGATGTTAGTAAAGAGAAACTACTTAGTCCTTTTTTAACAGATATAAGTAATTTTACAGTTTATATTGTTGGATTCAGAGAGGTTCTTAAGTTTGGAAAAGTTAAAAGTTTTGAAAAAAAGTTTAATTAACTTTTCTAAATCTAGGCACCATCTTCCCATCTACGTCTACCTCTCCAAAAAAAATATTTTTAGGACGAGCATAAAAAGCAGGAAGAACTTCTAGTGAAGAGTATAATGATCTATAAACCATCATTTCTTCGCCAGTTTCGCTATGTTGAGACTCATTAGCCAAGAGATAAAATTTGCCTTTGTAATGTTGATAGATGATGTTTTGAGAAAGAAAGACTTGCAGAGGAAAAAATAAGGGAGAGGGTAGATTATCCCAAGAAAACCATTCCCAGCGCTCACATTTATCTGGCTCTTTAACATTAGGAGTAACAGATTTATAATCAGCTAAGTAAAAAAGAGAGATGTAATGACTGTTACTTTCGGTATTAAGATCATTAGTTGCCGTTAAAAAACGTAGATTATTTATTTGAATACCTGCTTCTTCGTAAGTTTCACGTTTAGCGCAATCTTCTGGTGTTTCAAACCACTCTAAATGACCCCCAGGAGGCGACCAAGTCATTCTACCTCCGCTCTTTTTCCTTAAATGAAGAAGAAGTTTTTCTTCTTTAAGAACCAGAACTTCTAGTCCTATTTTGGGGTGATTGTGTTTATTGGGATGAGACATTTGAAACAGTGGCTAAAAAAGAACTTATTAAATTTTCCTAGGTTCAATAGTACTCCTGCAAAATAGATTTATCGCAAGCATAATACTTTTAATACCAACCTAATGTTTGAGTTATAAGTTGGAGTTATAAGTTGGGGTTATAACTTTTAGTGATCAACTATTTAAAAAAGGTGATTTGATGGGCTTAGCTGATTTGGTCATAGGAATTTCCGGTAATATAGGAGTTGGAAAAACTACACTTATTGAAGCCGCTTCTAGTCCAGAATTTCAAGACATTCTTTTGAGCATATTGGATGTAAATCAGGAAGCAACAAGAAAAATAGCTTCTTTATCAGAAGATTTTGACCTAAAAATGTTAGGTAATTTTTATCAGGAACCAAAAAGATTTGCTTTTGCCGCCCAAATGTATTTTCTTAATGCCAGATTACGTCGGGAAGAAGCCATATCCAATACGCGCGGAATAGTACTAGTTGATCGACCAATTATTGAAGATTATTATGTTTTTGGCAGAGCGCAAAGAGTTTTAGGAAATATGACAGAAAATGAGTTTAGAGTATATGCAGAAACATTTGATTTAATGAATAAAAAAATTACCCCGCCAGATATTTATGTTTATCTTAGATCAGATGTAGAAACATTGCAGAAAAGAATTGCTAAAAGAAACAGACCTGAAGAAAAAAGTTTGTTAGATAATCCAGAATATCTGCAGACATTGCACCACTTGTATGAAGATCTGCATCAGAATAAACTGGACGAATCAGTAATTGTTATCGATGCAAAAAAAATGAAGTTAGGCAGCAATGGAGAATTAGATAAAGAGTATTTAAGAGAAGTTTTGCAGCAGATTGCAAGCCAAGTTAAATCTAACCCGCCATCATTAAAATTAGAGCCGCAATTAGGTAAGTGGATCTCAACTAATCCACCAGAAGCCGTGCTCAAAACCATAGAATTAGAGAAAGAATTAACAGATTATTTAAATAAAAATCAAAAAATAATAACCGTAGCTGGAAATGTAGGTTTAGGAAAGACTACAACAACCAGAATATTAGCCCACGGTTTAGGAATCGAAAGTTCTTTTGAATTAGATAAAAAACATGATTTGATTGATTATGAGTTATTATCAAAATTTCTGCAAGATAAGCCTCGTTATTGTAATGAATTACAAGTAGAATTAATAAAAAGACGTTTAGCGTTAAGAAACAAAAATAAAGAAAGTGGTTTGAGCGTGATTGAAGATCGTTCTCCAGAAGAAGACCCTGCAGCTTTTCAAGAACATTTTCGCAATCGCGGCTATCTGACAGAAAGACAGTTAGATGTATTACAAACAGAGTCAAGAAGCGCTTATCGCTCTGCGGCTAAATCAGATTTGATGATTGTTTTACAAGGAACACCAGAATATTCGCGTCAGAGAATTTTACATAGAGGACGTCCAGAAGAAATTGCAGCTTGGGATTTGGTTGAACTGAGAGATTTACATAAATTATATCAAGAATTCCCAGGAAATGTAGGCAGTTATGGCCTGCATCAAGGCCCCATAATAACTCTAGATGTTAGTAAGATAGATGTTACCAATAGAATTCATCAAGGGTTTGTTTACGAACAAATGTTGAAAGCTTTGAAATCATGAAAATTAATCAAAAAATAGAGTGTTCAAATAGTGCTTATGAAAAACTGCAGGCTTTAGGGATAGAAAAAAGAACAAATAAAGTTAAAGAAGACTTAAGACAAATATTTCTTTACAAAACAATTTGGGATGGAAAAGCTAAGAAAATATTAAAAGAAATAAAAAGAAATAAAAAACAGGAGTTTGAATTAGAAGAGGAAGAAAAAGATATATTATCTTTAGAAGCAAAATTAGAAGCGGAAGATTTTGTAGCACAAATTGATAATTTTGTAATTGAACATCCATATTTAGTAGCTAAAGTAGTTTTAGGTGAAGATTTAAACAATTTTGTTCAATACGGTTTTAGTTCTAAACTTAATTTAGCTAGTGCCATTAATGCCTATTGTATTGGAGAAAGAGATATAATTAATAATAATAAAAGCACCTATATTTGGAGAAGTGGAGAATATAAAAATAAGGTCAATTTAATGGACCACGGAGATTTACATGTCAGTCAAACTGAAGTTTTAGGTATAGAAGAATCAGGAGTTTTAATCGACCCAAAAAAGTCTGGCTTTGGATTACAACAGGACTGGTCTGTATTTTTAATCTCAGTTCTAAAATACGCCCAAGCACTAGGAAAAACAGACATTCCAGAGATAAAAAATTGGCAGGAGCTGTTAAAAGAAGTAAGAAAAAGTAACCCCTGGGGAGCTGAATATTCTACAGATTTGACAGAAAAAGAATTCCATTTGACTTTGTTATTTGAAAGTGATTTGTTAGGAGCTAGAAACGAGAATCTTAAGCTAAGAATTAATAATCGTGTTCTGCCTTATTTTAGCGCTGGTAAATTGGAGATAATAGAACAAAATGAAAAAGGAAATTTAGAAATTACCGTGTATCGCCAACCGGAGAGGTTTTTTAGAATAGCAGCTTATATTCCTGAAGATATCCCTCATTTATTGAAAGCCAATTATCAGCTTTATGCAAGAAGTGTAAATGATTTAGCTAAGATAATGTATTGGTTTAATGAGAAACATTCTGTTTAGTCTTAGTATGCCTTAGTGTCCAAAAATGAGGACCTAACTGCAAAAAATAAGCAAAATCTTTAAAAAAGAGACTCAAATGAGATGTGTTAAGGCCCCGTGGCTTAGCCTGGCGAACTTTTACGAAAGGTTCAATCAAAAGAAAACTTCGTAATTTTTAGGCAATATAGCGCACGACTGATACTTAGCAAATGGCTGATTGATTAATAAGTCAATAGTTAAATGATAAGCTGAAATCGTGAGGTCTCGGATTCAAATTCCGACGGGGCCATCAAAGATGGGCTCGGCGGCAAAAAACGTTTTTGGCGTTTTGCTTGCCGACGAGACCATTTATTTTCTTTAATAAGATTAAATTAATTGTGATTATATTTTTCATATAACATCTAGTATAGTAATTAGAGGCTATATTCTTTTGTCTATAAAGTAAAGGACATAACTACCCATATAATTAGTTATGTCCTTTAGATATAGTGGCGGTTAATTGTAATAACATTAAATATTCGAAAATATGAATATTTTAGTATATGTCCGCCACTATAAATGTTTAAATAGGAGTTGTCATTCAAAAATACTCAACAGATAGTATAATTCCTATTATTTTTAATAGTGATGGGGAAAAAAGAATAACCAAAAAAACAATAACCAAAGGGGTGTCTATAAAAAATGGTAAAAAAAAGAATGAGTTATAATAAAAGTGGAAATTTTAAGCAAAAATTATTGATGAGTCTAAGTTTAATAGCTATATTATTAATGCTAACTGGCTGTTTAGATTATAAAGCTTACGAGCTTGATGGTAAACAAGAAGCTGCGCCTAGCGAAGCAGATTTAGTTAAAGAAATTGCTGATGTAGAAAAAGAATTGGCTTCAAACGATGCAACAGCCAAGAAAGCTACAGAAACAAACACCGATGATGAAACAAACACAGAGGATATTACTGGAGCAGTAGTCGCTAATGATGATGCAGCTGTTGAAGTAAAATCAGAAGAAGCAAAAGTTGAAGAAAATGTTGAAGTTAAAGAAGCAGAGGTCGTAATTCCTGAATTGAAAGAAACCACAGAAGCTGCAACAAAACCAGAAACTGCTAATACAAACGAAGAAGTTGTAGTGACGGAAACTCCTGTTGATGAAAGTTCTTTACAAGTAATTAAAGTGAAAGAAAATTCTTTGGTACGCTTAAATCTAAAAGTTGTTGACCCTGATAATGATCGTGTCACTTACACATTTAGCAAACCATTAAACCAATTGGGAGAATGGAAAACTAATTATGGCGATGCGGGAGAATATATGGTGACAATTTTAGCTACAGACGGCAGATTGACTACAGAAAAGAAAGTTAAAATTGCTGTAGAACGCGTTAATATGCCTCCAACCATCATAGCTCTGAAAGACATTGTAGTTAGAGAAGGTCAAACCGTAGAAGTTAAACCAACAGTGCAAGACCCTAACAAGGATAAAGTAACAGTAACTATCTCTGAACCTTTGAGCAGTGGTCTCTTCAAAACAGATCACACCAGCGCTGGAGAGTACCTAATTACTGTAAAAGCCAATGATGGCGAGCTAGAAAGCACCGCTAGTTTCAAATTAACAGTAACTGATGTTAATGTCTTACCTATAGTGAGTAGTGTAGAAGATAGTATGACTATTAAAGAAGGAGAGACTGTTAAAATCAAACCAGTAGTTACTGATTTAGATAATGACCAAATCCAATTAACTATCAGTGAACCTGTAGGAAATGATGGTGAATGGAAAACTGATTACACTAACCACGGTGAATACTTCATTACTGTTGTTGCAGATGACGGCAAAGACAAAGTAAGCAAAAGAATACGCTTAGTTGTAAATGACGTTAACATGCCTCCAGAAATTGTTGACGTATCCATGGCTTTAAGCTAGGGTTATAGATCTATGAAAACTGCCAAGAGGTTTTCTTTTTTCTTTTTTTTTACTTTAATCCTGATTTTAGTTTCTACTTCAGCTTTAGCGGCAGTGAAAACTTACCATATCCAAGAAACTGATTTTGTTAAAGTAGAGCCAGAAACCGTAGATTTAGATGGTGATCATATTAATTATACTTTTTCTTCTCCTCTTGATGAAAAGGGAGAGTGGCAAACAGGTTATGATGATGCCGGCCAATATGAAGTAGATATTACAGCTACAGACGGCACCTCTATTGATAAAAGAAAAATTAAAATAATTGTTGATGAAAAAAATCAAGAACCCTATTTAAAAGAAAAGAAGTTGATAATTAAAGAAACGCAAACTGCAAATTTAAAAACTTTGGTCGGTGATCCAGAGGGTGATTTAGTTACTTATTATTTTCCTTCACCATTTAACAAACAAGGTCTTTGGGAGACTAATTATGGTGATAGTGGAAATTTTGTAATACCATTTATCGCTAGTGATGGGAAGCTTTCCGTTCAACTAAGAGCTGAAGTTGAAGTGCAGCATACAAATCAACCACCAGTTATTAAGAGTAGTTTTTCCGCAGAAAAATTGATTAGGTTAAATGAAGATGAAACACTGAAGTTCAATGTTGAAGCAGATGATAGAGAAAGACAACCACTCACTTATTCTTGGAAATTAGATAACGAAGAAATAAGTCAAGATTTTTATGGAGAAAAAAAGTTTTATTTCCAATCTGCAGGAGAACATACTCTTACTATAAAAATAAGTGATGGTGAAAGAGAGACAGAAGAAGAGTGGAATATTGATATTAAAAATGTTAACCGCGCTCCAGATTTGTCAAAACTAGAAGAATTGAAACTAGAAGTTTATGAGAGCGAATTAATTAAGTTAGACCTGCCGGAAAAAGATGCCGATGGAGATAAACTAGATTATGAATTTGAAGCTCCTCTAGATAAAGAAGGAAAGTGGCAGACCGATTATGAAGATTCAGGAGATTATTTATTAAAAGTTAAAGCCACAGATGGAGAATTAGAAACTTCTGCTGTTGTTAAAATAAAGGTATTAGATGTAGATAGAGCCCCAATATTAAATATCCCTAAAGATATAGTTTTACCTGAAGGTGAAAAGTTTAGGTTAGTTATAGATAGTAGTGATCCTGATGAAGATAAATTAGAAATGAAAATCACAGGATTACCAGAAGGAGCTAGTTTTGATGAAAACAATTACAATTTAACCTGGAAACCAGATTTTAGTATAGTACAAAAACGTACCGGATTTTTTGGAGAAGTCTTAAGCGCTTTACGTTTAGAAAGATTTTTTATGAAAGATAAGGAATATTCTTTAACTATTAATAGTTGTGGAAGAGAGCTTTGTGCTAGCGCAGAAACAAAATTAAGAGTTAAAAATACTAATCGAGCACCAGAATTCCAGCATTTAGAGAATATTACTTTTATTGAAAAAGAAAAATCAAAGTTAAATGTTACTGCAATTGATCCAGATGGGGATGTAGTGAGGTATTATTTTAGCCCGCCACTTGGAAAAAGAAGTGGTCTGTGGGAGCCAAGTTATTATGATGCTGGAAAACAAACATTATTTGTGACGGCTTCAGATGGGACATTAACAACAACTATACCTATTAATGTAACCATTAAAGATAAAAACCATTTGCCTGAATTAAAAATTAATGATGATACACTGACGGTCAATGAGAACCAGCAGTTTTTAGTGAAAGTAGAAGCAACTGATGCCGATGTAGATAATAATTTAAGTTTGTTTTTAGAAAATGCACCCAAAGGGGCTAGTTTTACCGATGGCGTGTTTTTATGGGAACCTGGAATTTCTACCGTGCAGAATAAGAGTTCGGAGTTGTGGAATGATATGGTAGAAGAGTGGCTTTATTTGAACAAAAAGTTTAGCTCTGATAAAGAAACTATTTGGCTAGATTTTAGTGTTTCAGATGGCTTTGAAACTGTAAAACATCCAGTTAAAGTTGTAGTTAAAAATGTTAATCAAGCCCCGCAAATAGTAGATTATTCACCAATAGAAGAGATAATGGTAGAGACAAATAAAGCCGTTTATTTTCAAGTTAATGTGCAAGATGCAGATCAAGACTATTTAGATTATACTTGGGATTTTGGCTTAGGTGAAGGAACTGTTAAAGGCACAAACACCATAGAACGAACATTTACTTCTCCTGGAAAGAAAACAGTTAAAGTTTCTGTCAGTGATGGTCGAGAAACAGTAGAAAAAGAGTTTAGAGTCAAAGTAGTGAGAAGTATAGTAGATGGGGTTGGAAGCAGCGAATTAGTTGGAAATAATGGAGCAGGAACAGGTACAACAACTGCAGTCGTAGCTGGACCATTGACATTTAGAGTAATGGTGATTAAAGGATAGAAGTTGAGTGGTAGAAATTAAAAGACAAATTTAGTTAATCTGATTATAATAATTTCTATGAAATTAGATTTTACAAGTTTAAATATTCTTTTGCTTTAAGAATAAGAACACAACTAGGACCATGTGTAATTTTACTTTCCAGGACCATTTTAACAGCTTCATTAAATTTAACTTTTACTAAAGTTATGTTTTCGGTTCCTTCTTGGTGGCTTTCTGTAAATTGTAGTTTTTTAGCTAAAAATAAGTAAGCAGGTGATTTTATAACTGTAGTAAAAGGATTTACTTCTCCTAAATCAATCCACTCTTCTGCTTTAATTCCTAACTCTTCTTCCAATTCTCTTTTAGCAGCATCGAGAGAGCTCTCGATGTTATCAATAGCACCGCTCACAACTTCAATACTATCTTTTCCTATAGCGTAATGAAATTCATCAGTGAGGTAAACAAAGCCCGATTCATCTAGTGCTAAAACAGATACCCCTGGCTTCATATTTACAAGACCAAAAATGCCGGGCTTGCCGTCCGGTCTTATAACTTGATCTTCTGTGACTTCAATCCAGGGATTCTTATATGCTGGAACTGATTCTTTAATAACCCAAGGCCCATTTGTTCTTTCCATTTCAAAAGAGATATAATTGTTTAGATTTATAAAATAGTTGAAACACAAAATAGTTTAAAGACAAAGTTATAGAAGAATATCAATTTATATACTTTAAAATATTTCTCAATTAAATAGAGGTGTAATATGAGTAAAATTTCAAACCATAAATTTATTAAAAACAGTCAACAGAAAACAAAAAAACAAGCAAAAAAAATTCCAAAAAATAAAAAAAATGACACAGCTAAAGTAATATTTACTTTAGCTATAATACTCTCTTTAATTATTTCTTTAAGTGTTTTAATTGCTTTCAGCTATAATAATACTCTAAAAAATAATCCGGAATTAGCGTCTGCATCCAGCGAATATGCTTTTTCTTGGAGTGCAATTGGTGTACTTCATGGCTTTGCGGCGGCAGGACAAGATTTAGATAAAGATTCCTTGCCCAAAAACAGAGATAACTGTCCAGAGATATATAATCCACGACAAGAGAATGATGATGGGGATAAAGAAGGAGATGCCTGTGATTGGGATGATGTGCTTAAAGGGCCCAATGAAGTAGGCGTAGATTGTGGAAGTAGAGCTCCAAATCGCTGTTTACAATGTCCTATTTGTGATAGTTTGAATATTGCCCCCTTACGTCTATCTGCTTATATGGATACGATTGATGTGCTTTTTGTTCCAGGAGAAGGATATACTGGACCACAAGATAGAGAATTTAAAGAAGATGTTAGGTATAATATTCGTAATGTTTATTTTAAGTTAGATAAAGTAATGGAACGCTCCATATTCTCTAAGAGTGGAAATAAAGTTGGTTTAAGTCTGCCTAGCAATTACAAAAATAAATTTAATTTTTATGTTTCTAAATCACCAGATTTGGCCGGAGTTAATTGGATTGGCTTAACCAGTCTTCCAGATGATTTAGAAAATGCCGAATCTTGGATGGACGTAAATCATGTTCTGACTACCGAACCAGGAGAAGCTGCTTTTGGTTTAGTGCCAATTGGCGGCTTAGCCAACGGTTTAGGCGTGCCAAATACTTTACGTACTCTTCCCTCTGCAAAGACTAGTTTACATGAATTGAGTCATGTCCTGTTTAGTGAGTCTGATAAATATATTTCAGATAATGTACCTATTATTGGAAGTTATCCGGATATATATTATGAGTTGATGGCCCATGGTATCAATACTTGGAAGAACAAAAAAAAATGTGAGAACTTTGCCAAAGCTAGAGGCTGGCCAAAGAACCTTTGTAATCCTCTAAAGAGTGTCTACAAATATGATTGTTTTGATAATTCCAATAATCAATGGTGCGTGATGGGAAATGGGGAGGGAGAACAAAGTAATTTAGGAATTGACTACAGCTTTAGCCCAGCTTCAGCCTGGAGAGTTAGAGAAGTAATTCGTAATTGGGATCGTTACAATTCATTTGATATTGGAATGTTTATGAGTATGATGGAAAGAACTGCTTTAGCTAGCACAGGCCAGGCTGCAGGAACACAAATTAAACTCAAAGGTTTATTGACAGAAGTTAAGGTTAACAAAGATAGTATAAGTTTTGTTAGAAATAAGCCTGTAAGCGCTTTTCATAAATATCGATTGTGTGAGGAAGATGTACCCTGCTTGAAAGTAGAATTGTACTCCATATTTGATAAGGTTATATCTTCATTTGAAGTTCCAGATCCACGCTTAATACCAGGAAAGGGTTGGGTAGAAGAAGCACCGGTGAAGATTTTTTATCAGCTGCCTACTTATAAGATAAATGCTGCTTATTTGAAAATAAGCGACAAAACTAATCCTGAAAAAAGTTTGAAAGTGCCGCTGCAGGAGAAGTTTAACGAGTTTTGCCAGAATAAAATGCAGTATGATGAAGGATTTTGTAAATAAGAGTTAGTTATAAAACCCATACAAAAAATACAACATAAACCACTGGCACGATAGCAAACATAGAATATTCCGTGTAGTGATGTATTTTATTAACCAATTCTATTTTTTTATTTTCTTGTAATTCTAAGAGAAGTATATTGATCATAAAACTAACTAAAAGAACAAAATAAGTGAGAATCATTACTTTATCAGCAAAAGTAAGATAGCCAACTGGCGGCAATTGATTAGAGATAGAAACATGAAACATGACCGCAGCCACTAAAGATGATCCATTCATTCCTAATCTGGTAGTAATTTTATCAGGATCTAAGATAAAACTAAATAAGACCAGTAAAACGATAAAAAAGATAGGCAAGAAGGTCTTAAAAAAAGAACTGAGTGGCAAACGAGAGATGTATAGGCTAAAAACATATTGAGAGTAACTTTCACCATAGACTGAATATTCATGTTTTTCAGATGAGGCTTTCCAGCCTTCAATGTTCCAGCCAGTAAAAGCTATATCAGAATCAACGCCAGTTTCTGTTTTAAGTGGGACATATTTCAATTGATCTAAAGGTTTATCCTTGTTTTCTAAGATAATATCCATTCTTTGCTGGTCAAAGGGATATTGTTTTAAATCAACAGGGCTATTGAGATTAACTTGTATACGATAAAACTTTTCTTGTGGTTCATCAATAATTAACTCAGAACTAGAAGCGCGGCCGTTCATAAATTCAAAACTGCCAAAATCGCAGGCTTTATCCATATTATTGGCTTTATCGGTTTTAGCACACTTTAGATCGAGATAAAAATCGGCTGTAAAAGAGCCCGTAGCTAGTTCATATTTGCCTAAATTTAATAGATATAAGCCTACTTGAACTTCATCAGCTTTATCTTCCAAAGCACTCATTTTCGAGTTGTCTGAGACTAAAGGAGAACTTGCTTGAGTTGAATGAGAAATAACTAAAAGTAAAAATAACAATACGAAAATAGCAAAAATATTCTTTGTAGAGCTATTAATATTTTTTGTAGAACTATTAATATTCTTTGTAGAGCTATTAATAGTCTTAGTAAAGCCATTAGTAGGGCTATTAGTTGAAATATTTCTTATTGAGCCATTAGTTTGAGTGTACATTTTAAAGATTGAGCAATTTTGAGAGAACCATTTAAAAAGATTATCCAATTATTTTCAATTAAGCCAAGTAAAGCATTATAGTAGGTGTTTTTAGAGTGTTTTAAGGAAATTAATATGCCAGAAGAGATCATTAATCTTGCTCTAGAAACCATAAAAATGGGCAAGCAAGCCATTGTTTTTGCTCCAACTAGAAGTAGTGCTGAAAAGACGGCAGAAGAAATTTCTAAACTAACAGCTTTAATGGAAATTGAACTTGAGAAAGATATCCTTAAAGCAGCATCTAGCCCCACAAGGCAATGCCGCAGATTATCTAATTGTATACGCAAGGGCATTGCTTTTCACCATGCTGGTTTATTAGCTAAACAAAGAGATTTAATTGAAGATAATTTTAAGGGTGGAAAGATTAAGATTATTTGTGCTACTCCAACTTTAGCTGCCGGCCTGAGTATGCCCGCTTATAGAGTTTTAATTTCTTCATTAAAAAGATTTAGCGGCAGTTGGGGTATGGATTGGATTCCAGTCTTAGAATACTTACAAATGGCAGGCCGAGCAGGAAGACCCGAATATGAAAAAGAAGGACAATCCATTGTTATAGCTAAAAGTGAAAAGGAAAAAATAGAGATTTATGAACGTTATGTTTGCGGCGATCCAGAAGAAATATATTCAAAATTAGCTGCTGAACCAATCCTGAGGACTCACTTGCTGTCGCTGATTTCTTCAGGTATAATCTCTGACCAAAAATCTATGCTGGATTTTTTTTCAGAAACATTCTGGGCCAAGCAGTTTAAAGATATGGATAAACTAAAAGAAATATTAGAACGAATGTTACTGTTTTTAGACGAAGTGGAGTTAATTGATATTATTGGAAGTAAAGAAAGAAAGAATAAGACCAATGGACAAAGTAGTAATGAAAAAAATAATAAAGAGAATACAAAAACAAACTCTAAAAAAATATCTTATACAGAGTTCTTTAAAGCGGCTACGTCTTGGAATAGTAAAGAAAATAGTTCAAAGAGAAATATTTCAGATAGTGCAAACATATCTAAAAATAATAAATCAGTTGATGAAGATAGGTATGAAAATGAAGATAAAAAGATAGATGAGGATAAGTTTCAACCCACTATTTTAGGAAAAAGGGTGGCCGAGTTATATCTTGATCCTTATACGGCCAGGCACATTTTAGATTGTTTAAAGAGAATTAGAAAAAGTAGAAATAATGATAGTAAAGAGAATTATGTAGAGATAAAGAGTAATAAGTCAAAAGAGATAAAGATAAATGCATTTTCTTATTTACAGATGGTTTCCCACACTTTAGAATTGAGACCTTTGCTGCGAGTAAAAGCGCGCGATGGAGAGAAAATACAGGAAGAGATGATAAAGAGAATGGATAGTTTAATAGAAGAAGAGCCAAGCCAATTTGACAGCGATGAATATGGGGAGTTTATGAATTCCATTAAGACAGCGCTATTTTTTGAAGAATGGATTGATGAAAAAGAGGAAGATTTTTTGTTAGAAACATTTGATATTACTCCAGGAGAAATTAGAGTAAAATTAGAGACAGCTGATTGGTTGCTTTATGCGACAGAAGAATTAGCTAAACTGCAAAGCTTACGAGAAGTTGTCTCGGAGATTGGCAGATTAAGAGTTAGATTAAAAGAAGGCGTGAGAGAAGAATTGTTAGCTTTGTTAAAATTAAAAGGAATAGGGCGAGTACGAGGAAGAAAATTGTTTAAAGCCGGAATTAAAGATTTGGGGGATATTAAAAAAATAGATTTAACCAGTTTAACCCAGATTTTAGGTAAAGCTTTAGCTGAAGACGTGAAAAAACAGGTAGGAGAAGAAATTGTAGAAATTTCAGCTGGAAAAAGAACTGGACAGCTGAGTATTGATAAGTTTTGACGTTATTAATCTAATACCATAACTAATTAGCGCTGATTATAGTTAATTACAGCTCTTAATTTAATAACATATATAAAGCAAACTTTTAGTCTTAATTAACTATAGATTAGAGAGTATTTGGAAGATTATGAAAATTAGCTTTCTTATTGGTGGACAGGCAGGAGTTGGAATAAATGTTTTAGCTAGAATTATCTCTGCGGCTTTGGCTAGAGAGGGATTTTTCGTATTTAATTATAGAGATTATGGCAGCTTAATCCGTGGAGGAAATAGTTTTAATCTGATTACTTTTTCTGACAAAGAAATCTACAGCCAGGAAGAGAAGATTGACTTCTTACTAGCTTTTGATAAGCTAACTTATGAATTGCATAAAAATAAATTAAAAGAAAAAGGAGTTATTGCTACTAATAACAAGGAGTTAGCTAGTTTAACTTCAAATGATGGTTTAACTTCAACTGAGGGGTCAACTTCTGAAAAATTTTTCTATTTAGACACCTCTAAATACAAGCAAGGAAATATGGCTTTTGCAGGATTTTTGTTTAATGTAATAGGACTAAGTAAAGAAGCAATTATTGAAGAGATGAAAATAGCATTTCAAGGTAAGAATAATGCTGAAAATGAACAGATAGTTTCTTCTTTTTATGAACAAGAGTACAATTTAACTTTTGAAATAAAAAAACAAATTGCAGAATGTAAAAAAAATAATGAAAATAAAGAACAAACATTAAAAATTATTAATGGTTCTGAGGCTATAGTACAAGGGGCTTTAGATTCTGGATTAGACTTTTATTTTGGTTATCCTATGACTCCGGCTACAGGAGTCTTAACACTTCTTTCTCAAGAACAAAATAAAATTGATAAAAATAAAATTAGCGGAAAATTAGCCCCCGTAGTAATGACACCTGAAAGTGAAATCGGAGTAATCAATATGGCTTTAGGCGCAAGCTTTGCTGGACGACGTGTAATGGTTGGAACTTCCGGCGGGGGTTTTGATTTAATGACAGAAGGCTTGAGCTTGCAAGGCATGATGGAGCTGCCTTTAGTAATTCATTTAGCACAGAGAATTGGAGCGGCAACAGGTGTTCCAACTTATACCGGGCAGGGAGATTTAAATGTAGCTCTCTATGGTGGGCATGGAGAATTTTCTAGAATAGTTGTAGCCCCAGGAGATCCAGCAGAAGCTTATGAAAATACCAGACAAGCGTTCTATTTATCAGAAAAATTTGGAGTGGGAACTATTATTTTAACAGATAAACATGTTTTGGAATCTGATTTTACGCAGAACTTGCCTAATGTTAATTTAGAAATTCCTCAAAGAAAACAGCTTTTAGGTGCTGATATTATTAAAAAAAATAGTTATGAACATGATTCTGCAGGAAACACTACTGAAGATTCACAAGTGATTAAAGAAAGTTTTCAAAAAAGAGAAGAGAGAGAAGAAAATATTAAAAAAGAGTGTAAAAATTTTACACAGTACAAAATATTTGGTTCAGGTCAAAATTTGATCATAAGTTTTGGCTCTAATAAAGGAGCCATAATTGATGCTTTGAAAGAATTACAAGATTTTAAGTTTTTACATCTTGTTTATCTTCAACCATTTCCTGAGGAAGTTAGGCCCATATTAGACTCAGCAAAAAAAATATTAGTGATAGAAAGCAACAGTACAGCGCAACTTTCTCAGTTAATCAGAAAAGAATTAGCTTTTCCTCTAAAAAAAGAAGACTCTTTGTTAAAATTTGATGGCCGTCCTTGGACCATGGAAGAACTAGTTAAAGTGATTAAAGATAGATAGATTAAAGAAAATAATAATTGAAGAGAATTGATTGAAAGTAAACCCAGAAATCATTAAAATGAAAATTAAATAAGATTAAAATGTTCAAAACTAACAATCCCAATACTTGGTGCGCAGGATGCCCAGATTTTATGATTAAAGCTGCTTTGGAGAGAGCTATGACTGCTTTAATCAAAGAAGAAGGCTGGAAAAAAGAAGAATTAGTTTTAGTGACAGACATTGGCTGCAATAGTAAAATCTATGATTACTTAGATATGTCTGCATTTGATGGGCTGCATGGAAGAGCAATTCCTTCTGCCATTGGAATTAATTTAGGAAATCCAAAATTAAAAGTGATTGTTTGTGCTGGTGATGGAGGAACATACAATGAAGGGATGGAACATTTTTTGCATGCTTGCCGTTATAATCCTGACATTACTTTATTAGTCTTTAACAATCAAGTATTCTCTTTAACCATAGGTCAAGCAACCTCAACAACTGAAGAGGGATTTGTAGAAAAAACTCATCCAGAAGGAGTTCAAGAAAAGCCAATTAATCCAATATCACTAGCTCTAGAAAACGGAGCTTCTTTTGTTGCGAGAGTTTCTGCTTTAGAACTACTTCATATGGAAGAGGTTTTTAAAAAAGCAATTAAACATAAAGGCCTTTCTTTCATCGACATATTACAGCCATGTATAGTTTTCCATAATACTTCAGATTATCTTAAGAAAAATACTGTTAAAATTGAACCTGCAGGTTTAGAAAAAGCTAAAGAAGAAGCTTCTAAATGGAGTTATAAAACTGAAGGGCAGATTGCTATAGGAATTTTTTATGAGGAGAGAAAAAAAACTATGGATGAAAAGTATCTCTCAAAATAAAAAAACTAACATGTTTTCACAAAATCTTTATAAATCAGCGATGAAATTTAGGTTAAAATGGTAAAATTAAGGAAATTTTCAGCTTATCAGCGCCTAGAAAGACCCTATACTAGAGTTAGTAAGTTTAGTGCCGAGAACTTTGTACGAGGCGGTTATCCAAATATTAAAGTCACCAAGTTTAATATGGGTAATACTAAAAAGAAGTTTGATTGCACTTTAAAGCTAAATGTTTCTCGCAGTATGAATATTCGTCATAATGCTTTAGAAGCCGCCAGAATGAGTTCTAACAGGCTATTAGAAAAAAGTGTAGGTAGTAACTATCATTTATTGTTAAAAGTTTATCCTTTCCACATTTTAAGAGAAAATCCTCTTGCTGCAGGAGCTGGTGCAGATAGGATGAGTACAGGTATGCAAAAAGCTTTTGGTAAAACTATAGGCGTAGCTGCTAGACTTAGAGCAGGACAAACTTTATTTCAACTAGGCATTGATAAAGCTAATGTTAAAGTTGGACGAGAAGCTATGGAAAGAGCCATTAAGAAGTTACCTTGTTCTTGTAAGATAGTCGTGGAATAGATTGAAGTGTTTTACAATAAATATTCTTAAACTAATAGTAAACTTTATATAAATTAATACTTTCTTTTAAACTATGAAAACCTCACTAACAGAAATAAAAAAGATTATAACTCCCATTCTGGTAAAGAATGATGTTATTAAAGCAGGAATTTTTGGAAGTTATGCTAGAGGGGAACAAAAAAAAAATAGTGATATAGACTTACTAGTACAATTTAAAGGAAAAAAAAGTTATTTCGATTTAGTAGGTTTAGAGATGGAACTAAAAAAGAAAATGAAGAAAAAGGTTGATCTCTTAACTTATAATTCAATAAATCATTTGCTTAAAGAAAGTATATTAAAAGATGAGGTTAGAGTCATATGACTAAAGATTCATTCTTTTTTATTAAACATATTTTAGAATGTATAGAACAAATAGAGGCTTTCTCTAGTGGAATGGTTAAGAGTGAGTTTATTGGAGATGATTTAAGACAAAGTGCAATAATTCGTAAAGTAGAAATAATAGGTGAAGCTGTTAAAAACATCCCTTCTTCTTTAAAAGAGAAATATCCATTAGTGGAATGGAACAAGATTGCTGGAACTAGAGATAAATTGATTCATCAATATTTTGGAGTTGATCTGAACTTAATTTGGGATGTAGTAAAAGTGAAGTTACCACAACTAAAGAGAGATATGCTAAAGATAATGATAGAAAATAAGAAATGATTACTAACCCATCTTCTTCAATTCTTCGTCTATTTTAGATAATTCTTCATTTAATTCTAAATCACTAGAATTAGTATTGGTTGGCTTTTTCTTTAATGTGGTGGTTCTATTTTCCATCGTTGAAAATAGTTTAATTGTTTCGCTGGTTGTTGTTTTAGTGAGAGGTTTTGGTTCTATTTTTGGAGTTGATATTAAAGGCAGTTCAACTTTTAGTTTCTGTTGAGGCAATTTTGTCAAAACTAGAGGAATTGGTCGTGGCTTCTTTTTAGGTGGAGATATTTTATCTGGTAAGACTATCTCTTTTTGTTCTCTTTGTTTTTTTAGTTCTTCTACTTCTTTCAGTTCTCTTAGTTCTTTAGGTTCAGTTACTGGTGTAATCATTTGTAATTTAGCAGGTTTAACTTTCATCAACTCTTTAACTAAAGGAACTGAAAATATTGCCATGGCCGTTAAAGCAATTAGAATGAATAAAAGCAGCCAATAGCGAGCAAGTTCTTTTGTTGTTGTTTTAACATCAGTTAAAAGTGCTTGTCCTGCTAAAGCTGTGTTTTTACCAACTGAAGAGGTTTTTTGTCCCATGGATTGATATTGTTCAGTAGTTTTTAATTTTAAGTCATGCCAGACTGCCTTTCCGGCTAAAGAAAGTTTTGTCGTAACAGAAGGAGTTGTGATTGGAACAGGGCCTAAATTTACTGTAAAACTATTATCTAATACAGTCTGTCCATCTTTAAAAACTCTAGTCTTCATTAAAACAGGCCCATAATAATCATTAGGCGAATAAGAAAATTCTTGTCCAAACAAAATTCCCTCATTACTCTTTATTTTATAAGGGCCATATAATTCACTAAATAATGTTGCATCACTTTCTTCTAAGTTAGATACTTCTAAATTAGATACTGCTAAACCAGTGATACTATCATCTTCTGTTTTAGAAACTTCATTATCTAAAGTGACTTTACTGTCCAAGGCTTTATTTATATTTAATTCCAACCAGTAATATTCCGTTTTTTCTTCTTCACGTGCAGGTATGGCTAAGTACAAATCAAAAGTATTTGTTTGAGTATCGATATCAACAGCACTGCCGATTATCTTTTTACTTTCAACTACTACTTCTTTTTCTACCACTTCTTTACCTTCTAAACTAAACGTCACCATTAAACGCTTAGGTTTAGCTAAGAGCGCACTTTCAATCTGGAATTCTTTGTTATAAGTTCCACCGGCTGGAATAACTATATTTTCTTCTTTAGGAAATAACTCATCAAGTAATTTTCCACTGGCGAGCTCTCCTGTAGGTTTAATGCCCGTAGCTGAAGGAAAAATGTGATAACTAAGACCCAAAGCTGATCCCAAGCCCTGTTCTTCAGATATTTGAGTTAGCCTTATTTTTTCGGTAACTTCCGCTTCGCTCAGACCTAAACTTTTTAATTTTTCCCGCAAAGCTTCTTCGTTACTAAGAGAAGATACGCTTTCATAACTTAATGTTCCTTCTACAGCATAATCATAAGGGTTGTAGAAACTTAAAGACGAACCGCTGCTGCTAACACTGGCAGTTATACCAGTTGCCGGTGCAGTAATTGAAGGGGCAACAGGAGCCGCTTCGCTTACTGCGGCTGCAGGAGCAGCACTGCCACCAACAGCTACAGATGAAGAAGTTGTTCCTCCTGTTGAAACAATTGTTTCAGCTGTTACGCCTTGTAAAGTATAATTACTAAAACCACTTACTTCTGCTCTTAAAATACCTCCACTAAAACTAGAAATGTTGCAAATACGCTGATTATCGCATCTTACACCATCTTTTAATAAATAGGGAGTTGTAGTTAATGCTATATCTCTAAATTCTATTGAAGCTGGAGAATCTAAGTTTAATCTTTCTGGGTTATCAGTTAATCCAATTATACCATAACCAACATATATTGTAGTGGAGTCGATTAAAGAGATATTAGTAGTAAGATTAGTTCTTGCCCAAGTTAAAGTGCTGTTAGAACTATTGTAAATTAAAGTGTTTCTGCTGCTAGTATTATCTAACAAAGAATAACTTCCAGAAGAAGTGATATTAATATTTTTTAATGTATTATTTGTTGAATTTCCTGTTAAGATCAAGCCAACTGTTTCTGATAGAGTAGTTGTTATGTCTAGGTTTTCTAAAGTAGAGTTTTGTACATTTTCTATACTAAGAACTCTTCCGCTCGAGATAGATCCAGATTCTATAATTGGGCAATTTTTAATAGTAATATTACTTTTCCCACTTATATTTAACCCGTAACCGGAGTTAACATCATTATTAAATGTAATACTCTGGCCATAGCATTCTAAAACAGTATTATTAGCAGTGATAGTTAAACAAGTACCATTTGAAGAAATTGGTTGGGAAAGGTGATAACTTTCATTAATAGGCGTAGAACAATTGATTGCACTTGTAGAAAAATTAGAAAAATAGTTAACACTGGCAGAGATAGTCCTTGTTGAAGAATCATATGTTGTGTTGCAGATGTAGCTGTTATCACAACGTATACCATCTTTTAAAAGCAAGGGCTTTGCTGGCCATTGTAATCCTTTCATCTCAATATTTGCTGTTCCATTAAGAGATCTTGCTTCTACAATATTATTAACACTTAAGGAACCATTACTTATATTTATATCTTGACCTGGTTGCAATGTAATATTTATAGTTAAATTACTAACAGACCAATTGATAAGACCAAGAGTAGTATTATAAATAAGATTATGTGTCCCAGCTGTAGTCCCTCTGTCTATTATTTCATATTCTCCTCCTGAACTAATATTAGTATTAAAAATAATTTGATTATTTGAACTTGAACCAGTGATATTAATTCCAACACTTCCATTAGTAACAATGGAGTTTTCATAAATAAAGCTATATTGAGAATTAGTTGTTAATTCAATACCAAAGTCGCTTGATGCTCCCTGGGTACTAATAATATTATGGGTAAGCCTATTCCCTTGAGAGTCATAACTTATGATATATATTGCCCTACCGTTAGTGATATTAATAATATTATAACTTACATTATTATAAGCAGAGGAACTTAGTTTAATTCCTGTATTATAAGTTCCAGATAGATTATTATATTCAATAATATTGTTATCGGAGAGAATTCTCATCCCCTCACCTTCTCCACTACCAAATAACCGATTATTAACGATATTAATGTTAGAACTATCAATATATAAGTGATAACCAACACCGGTTTTGTTAATGAAGTTGTTGGAGATATTTGCACCTGTTGAACTAGCTTCTAAAGAAATACCATTCGCCCAGTTTGAATTGATGATTGTAAAAGTATTATTAAAGAAATTAGCATTTGTAGCACCATTATCGTAGACTATTGCATGGGAATAGGCTACAGAACCACCCTCCACAATATTACAATTTTTTATAGTTATATTGTCGTAACCATCGGAATTATATATGGCATATCCTGGATCGCCAGAGCCAGTACTGTAATTGATAGTGTACCCTGCACAGTCCAAAGTGAGGTGTGAGGAATTAATTGTAAAACATGTTTGCGTAGAAGAAACGTTTTGGTTAAGCGTAGTGTCTTGGTTAAGAGTACCACAGATTATAGCTTCAACAGCAGAATAATTACTAAAAGAACTAACGTTAGCATAAAGTATCTTGTTTGTAGAGTCATAAGTAATGTTACAAGCGTCGGTATTATCGCATCTTGATTGATTTTTAAACAGATGAGGGGTTGAACTATAAGATAGATTAAATATTTGGAGTGATGAAACTCCATTTAGCCCAAGAGACTGAGGATTATCAGTCAAACCAACTTTATTATTCTCAAGAAAAATAGTTGTGCCAACAGCAAGAGAAATGTTTGTAGTGAGGTTGTTATTAGTCCAGTTGATACTACCAAAATTATTAGAGTAATACAAAGAATTATTGAAAGTGCGATTATTAAAAATAGCATAAGTATTATTGGTAGTAATGTTAGTGTTTATTATCTTGCTGTCTGAAGAGATTAAAAATATCCCATAACTGCTTGCTCCAGATGTAGTAATATTAACTTCTTCAATGATAGTATTGTTGCCAGCAAGATATATACCTGAGCCATTATAAGCATTAAATTCTTTAATATTACAGTTAATGATACTAGTGTTGCTAAATTCTGCGGAGACATTAATGCCATAACCAAATCTAGTGGCAGAATAGTTGATAATATTGTTGTTGCAATCGATATTGAGATTTGAAGCATTAACAATTAAGCAGGTTCCATTACTATGGAGGTCTTGGTCAATACTGATGTCGGTATTTAGATAAGAGCAGTTACTAGGAATTGCCTGTGCACTGTAATTGCTAAATGAACTGATGTTAGCAGACAAGATACCAGAACTATAGCTAATGTTACAGCTACTTGTATCGTCACATCTAACTCCATCTTTTAATAAATGGGGCTGGTTTGCGTATCTTAGTCCTTTAAGTTCAATTTGTGCAGTGTTATCCAAAGTTAAAGCCTGATCACTATCAGTTAAGCCAACATTATTATCTTCGATAAAGATAGTTTTGCCTATACTTAAAGAAATATTAGTAGTTAAATTATTTTTAGTCCAGTTTATAGTCCCAAAAGAATTATTATAAATAAGAGTATTGTTACCAGATAATGATTTGAAGTAGATGGAATAGGAATTACCAGAGATATTCAAGTTATTAAAAGTGTTATTAGATGTTGAATTGAGATATAAGCCAGAACTAGTTGGACCTAAAGTAGTGATGTTTGTTTTTTCAATTAATGTGTTGGTTACGTTATCTAAATATATTCCGTAAGAAGAAGTTCCAGAGATGCCTTCTGTAATTTGACAGTTTCTTATTATGGAATTAGCAAATCCAGTAATATTAATTCCATAACCAACACCACTGGTGCCATAAGTTATTGTATACCCTAAACAGTTTAATGTTAAATCAGAAGAGTTAAAGATAAAACAGGTAGTACTTGAACTTAGACTCTGATTTAAATTGAGGTTTTCGTTAAGAACTTCGCATTGAACTACAGAGTTTTGCGTTGAATAGTTGCTAAAAGAATTGATACTAGCTGAAAGTATACCAGTTCCCACGTTATAAGTAAGATTACATAAGCCAGTACCATCGCACCTGGCACCATCTTTTAGCAAAAATGGTGTTCTTTCATAGTTTAGCCCATAAAAAGAAATCCTTGCAGAACTGTTTAGATTTAATGTTTGATTACTACTAGTCAAACCAATAAGATTATTATCTAAATAAATAGTATTGCCAATGCTTAAGCTAATGTTAGTGGTTAAATTATTTAGAGTCCAGTTAATCATACCATAAGAATTGTTATAGATTAAAGTGTTTAAATTAGTATTATTATCAAAAATAGTATAAGTTAAGTTAGTGGTGAGGTTAAGGTTTTTTAGAATGGTATTATTGGAAGTTCCATCTAATAGAACTGCGTAGCTAAGATTATTTAGAGTAGTAATATTAGTATCCTCTATGAGCGTATTGTTAGAATTAATGATAGTTATTGCTGGAGAACTTAAACTGTTGTTATATTGTGTGCTCTCTGTAATGTAGCAATTTCTGATAACGTCGTTATTAAAACCATTAATCAAGAAAGAGCTGTTATTGGTATAATTTAATTGATAATTAGCACAGTCTAAGAAGATATTATTAGCAGCAAAGGTGAAACAAGTACTATTGGAGGTTAGATGTTTGTTCATTGTTGTATTTGTAGTTAAACTTCTGCAATCTATTGATTCTTCAGTAGTATAATTACTAAATGAACTGACATTAGCATAAAGTATAAAGTTGCTAGAATCATAAGAGATATTACAGGAATTAGTGTTATCACAACGCACACCGTCTTTAAGGAGATGGGGAGTCGTAGAATAGGGAAGATTATAAAAAGTTAGTTTAGCAGAACTATTTAAACTCATAATGTTACTATCACCATAGACGTAGATACTATTATTTTTAACAGAGATTGTCTGACCTAAAATTAATTCCATTTTCGTATCTAGGTCTGCAAGAGTCCAATTTACTGTTGAAAAAGTGGAATTATAGACAACACTAATAGTGGCTGCGGCATCATTTTCTATAGTGAACTCCCCCGGTGCAGATATATTGTTATTCAAAAAAACAGCGTTATCTGTAGTGGAGCCTCCAATATAAATTGCAGAAGTAGCATTTGTAACTATTGAATTTTCTTCAATAAAACTATCTTGAGAACCTGTGCTCAATTCTATACCGTAATCACCATTTGTTTCGATAATATTATGATCAATCCTATTTTTTTGAGAACCAGAACTAAGAATATAAATACCTTGCGAGCTGGTCGTATTAATAATATTATAACTAACATTATTAAATCCTGCTGAGCTAAGTTTTATTCCATGACCGCCGGTACCTGTAATATTATTGAGCTTGATGATATTTCTGGCAGAAAGAATACGAATCCCTTCGCTTAAATCTAAGTGATTGATGATATTATTAAAGATAAAAGTGTTATTGCTTAGAATTTGCAAGCTATAACCAACTTCCGATTTATTAATAAAGTTATTACTGATATTTGCTCCGGTAGAATTACTAGACAAATAAATGCCATCAGCAAAATTTGATGAAGTAATGGTAATATTGTTATTAATGATTGTAGCATTTTGTGATCCGGTGAATGTAATTGCAGTTGAATAAGCTGAAGTTGAAGTGGTTATAATATTACAGTTTTTTATAGTGATATTATGAAAACCAAAACTATTGTTAATGGCATTTTGACGCCCATTATTTGCCGTGTCATAAGTGATTTTATATTGAGCACAATCTAAAGTAATATTTGAAGCATTAATTTGAAAACAAGTACTTCTATTAGTTACATTTGCTGTCAATGTCAAATCTCCTTGCACATACCCGCAACTAGTACTTGTCGCATCCACCTGCACTTCTAATCCTCCTTCCGGTCCACCCACAAACGCTGTTCCAAATTCACTTGAAGAGGTGTTTTCGGAAGTAAGTGTAGAAGTATTTTCAGAGATTATCTCAGGCGTGGCCTCAGGAATAATTATAGGAGCGATTTCAGGCATTATTTCAGGAATTATTTGAGGAGTATCTGGAACAGTTTCAGGTATTGTTTCAGGATTAATATCTGGAACAACAGTCAATGTATTCTCAGTATTAACTACTTCACTTACCACAGCAGCAGTTATCTTCTCTTTACCGTTCATAAAGATAGAACTTAATTTATCTGAAAAGTCACTAATAGAATATTTCTCAAAAGATATATCTTCATGAGGTATTGTTCCAACTAGTCCAAACACGAAGACCAACAGCAAGCCACTAATTAGCAGCCAGTCTTGTTTTTTACCTCTTTTTTTTGTCATCTTTCCAATAATGTAATTTACAATTGCCAATTACGCGAACATTAAGCAGTCCTGCCCCTTCCATTTTCATTAAAGCCATTCCGGCAGTAACACGAGAAACTTTAGTTTGATCTGCTAATTCTTGGATAGTAAGTCCGCGGGTATCTTCTAGGAGAATGTGTTTTATTCCATCCAGAGTTCTATCCAGCTTACTCATTCTTCATGTCCTCTAATTCTTCGTTAATTTTAGAGAGCTCTTTGTTAAGTTTAGAGTGACTACTGTAGCGATAGAAAGGTTTTTTTATTGGAAGAATTGGTTTTTTAACTTCTATCTTTGGATTAGAAAAACTTGTTTTTACCAAAGGTTGAGTAGAAAATTGCTCTTCAATGTGAGAGATTTTCTGTTCAATGTTGATTAATTTAGAACTTGATTTTTCTGGAATTACTATTTTGTTTTTTAGCCGTTCGTTTAATTCATGGGCTAATCTTTTTTTGTCGAAAATGGTAGCTTTAGTTTCTGTAGTAGAAATCCTATTTAGGAAATTATACTCTTTCTTTTCTTCTCCTCTGGATAATTCGTCTAGGATTTGATTGATAGATTGAAGTTTCTTTTCGGTTCTAGACGTTTTAATCGGTGGCAATTCTAATTTTTCAGTGGGAGCGGTTTGGATGATAGACGAAGGTGTGAAGTCTTGTATTTGCGCTGGCTTTTTTCTCATTAGTTCTTTTAGTATGGGTACGGAAAAGAAAGCCATACCAGTTAAAGCTATGAGAATTATTAAAAATAACCAGGTACTTGATTCAGTTGTAGTGGTTTTTACCCCATTAAAGAATCCTTTTCCAGCTAAAGCAGTATCTTTTAGAGTAGCTGTTGCTTTTTGTCCTAAACCGCTAAATTTTCCTGCAGTTTTTGACCACATAGCTTGTCCTGCTAAAGATACTTTTTCTGTGAAAGAATTGGTTTTTTCAGTCGAAGGGCCAAAGTCTAATATGTATTCGTGAACAGCAGCCAGTCTATTACCATCGTAAACTTTGCTTTTTATGATGTGTTTGCCAAAATAATCATTATTATAAGAGAACTGTTGAGCAAAAATGTAGCCTTCATTTTCTGCGACAGTAAATGGGCCGAATTGCTCCCCATATAAAGATGATTTTTGGCCGTTGATTAACAATTCCAAGTGATAAGTTCTTTTTTTATCGGTGCCATCTATTTGAGGAATAACCAAATAGACATCTAGAAGATGTTCAGGTATGTTCAGATCTAAAGCGGTACCAATGACGGTTTTTTCTTCTTCTAATTCTTTTTCTAATACTGTTTGTCCGCTGGAAGTGAAGGTGATTTTTAGAGGTTGAAGTTTAGATGATAGACCTCTGCGTAGATTGAATTCTTTGGTTAATTTTTCTCCTGGCTGCAAGATTATTTCTTCTTTGTCTAATAATTCTGGTTTGAGTAATTTTCCAGCGATTATTTCGTTTGTCGGGATTATGCCGCTAATGCCATGGTTGAAGATGGCAAAACCAGTTAAACTATTGGATCTGCCTAGCAGGAAGTTTAAATCTTGGCTCTCGGCTAATTGCAGGATAAATAGTTCTTCTTCTACTTTTTTCTGAATTTCTTCAGAGGATAGGTCGCTGTATTTTTGGGCTAATTTTTGAAAAAGAAAACTTTCTACTTTTTCTTTGTCTGGAATGAATAAACTAGTGCTTTCACTGATAGAAGGAGTTATCGAGATTGATTGGCTGCTTGGGTTGCTGAAACTTAAAGAAACTGATTCTACGGCAGATAGAGGTGAGGTTTCTACTGCAGATTCTGTGGGTTGAGCAGTTTCAGGAGCAGGAGCAATATCAACGGCTGGTGCTTCTGGTGCGACGGGAGCTTCAGGTGCTGGCGCTTCAGGTGCTGGAGCAGGAGGCAAGGAACTTCCGGCATCGCCGCCTCCGCTGGAAGAAGAACTGCTTGAACTAGATGAAGAGGGAGTTTCTTGTGTAGTGTAATTACTGAAAGAACTTATATTGGCGTAAACTATTTTATTGGTTGAATCGTAGGAGATATTACAGGCATTGGTATTATCACATCTAGTTCCGTCTTTCAATAATTGAGGTGTAGTGTAGATTAAGTTGTAGAAAGCAATTTGCGCTGGACCATCTAAGTTGAGAGCTTGAGCGTCGTCGGTGAGACCTACTAAATTATTTTGAATGAAAATAGTTGAACCAAGTTGGAGAGAAATGTTGGTATCTAAATCACTTAAAGTCCAGTTGATTTGTCCGAAGGAGTTGTTGTAGATTAAAGAATTACTAGAGGCACTATTATCACTAATCTCATACCATCCTCCTGCCGAAATATTATTATTTAACAAAGAATTATTACTCACACCATTATCTAGAAGAATACCGTAATTATTAGTAGTAGTACCAAAAGTAGTTATGGTGTTATTATTTATCTGATTATAATTTGCTGAATTTCTTAAATAAACTCCAGTATTATCAAATGTGCCACCAGTTGTGATCACATTATTATTAATAATAGTGAAATTTACAGAATTATCTAAACCAGTCCCATAATTATTATAAGTACCATTGGTGGTGATAGTATTATTAGTGATGTTATTGCTGACAGAATTATAGTAAACAAAAATACCTATATTATTGCTACTAGTACCACGAGCAGTAATCAGGTTATTATTAATAAGAGTGAAGTTTACATAGCTATCTAAGTAAATTCCATGATTAATAGACGTACCACTTGTTGTTACTGTATTATTTATTATATCATTATTTGTTGAATAATCAATCTGAATTCCGTAATTACCATGAGAAGTACCATTTGTAGTTATAGTGTTATTATTAATTAAGTTATAATTTGAATGAGACAAATAAAGGCCAATACCATTAGCAGTACCATAAGTAGTGATTAAATTGTTACTGATGTTATTATTAGTAGAAGAATTATAAATATATAATCCAAAGTTAAATACAGTGCCATGAGTAGTAATAATATTGCTAGTAATAAAATTATTTGCTACAAGCGTATCTAAATAAATTCCATAATTATTTGAGGTACCATTTGTGGTTACAGTATTACTGGTAATATTATTGACAGAAGAAGAAAGAATATAAATCCCGTAATTGTAAGTACTAGTCCCGTTAGTGCTGATAGAATTGTTATAGAGGATGGTGAAGTTTGCAAATGTACTTAAATAAATCCCATAATTATTAGATGAGCCATTAGTAGTAATGATATTACTGCTTAGGTTGTTGTTGATAGAGTAATTATAAATATAAATTCCATAATTGTTTGTGGTGGTCCCCTTAGTATTGATACTATTGTTATTAATAAGAGTATAGTTAATGGATGAATCTAAATAAATAGCATAATTATTATTAGTTCCATTAGTCTTAATTGTATTGTTTTGTATTGTTCCATTAACTGCTCCATTAGAATAATAGATGCCATAGTTTCTATTACCCGTAGCAGATCCTTTCTTTATCAAACAATTCTTCACCGTTATATTATCCCAGCCGCCTGAATTATTTACTCCGTAACCAGAAGTACTTGTTCCATAATTCACCGTATACCCAGCGCAATCTAGCGTCAAATTACTATTGTTGATGGTAAAACACGTTCCTGTGGAAGTTACATCAGTTGTCAAAGTGGTATCATTATTAATATAATCACATCCTCTAGCACTAGTATAATTACTAAAAGAACTAACATTGGCGTAAAGAATTCCATTGCTATAGGTCATATTACAAGCAGGTGTACTACAAGGAGAACCATCTTTAAGCAGAACAGGAGTTCCTGAATATGATAAACCGCGAATTTCTATCTGCGCAGTTCCATCTAAGTTGAGAGCTTGAGCATCGTCTGTCAAACCTATTTTATTCTGTTCGATGAAGATGGTGTTGCCAATCTGTAAAGTGATGTTTGTTGTTAGGTTTGTTAACGTCCAATTGAACTGTCCGAAGGAGTTGTTGTAAAGTAATGTATTTGCTGTTGTCCGTTCATCAAATATCTCCTTGCTTAATAAGGCAGAGATATTATTGTTGAGGAAGAGATTATTGGTGGAATCAAAAGAAGTAAAGTATATACCGTAAGAAGTGGCAGTTGTTGTGGTGATTGAATTAGAATCAACCGTTGAATCATTTGCATCAATGATAGATAACCCATGATTTGATGAAGTTCCATTGGTTGAAATATTGTTATTATTCAAGAAAGTAGAGCTAGATGATATGAAATAAATACCATCATTGTTAGCACCTGTTCCAGTGGTAGAGAAAGTATTACTAGTTATATTATTATTTGAAGATGATGAAAGAAAAAGACCATAATTATTACTCGTACCGTTGGTTGAAATATTGTTATTATTTAAGATAATAGAGTTAGATGATGAAAGACGAATACCATAATTAGAAGCAGAATTTCCAGTGGTGGAGATAGTATTACTAGTTACATTATTATTTAAAGAATTTGAGAAAGAAATACCATAGTTAACACCCCCACCATTGGTTGAAATATTGTTATTATTTAAGAGAGTGGAGTTAGATGATGAAAGACGAATACCATAATTGTCATTAAAATTTCCAGTGGCGGAGATAGTATTATTAGTTATATTATTATTTAAAGAATTTGAGAAAGAAATACCATAATTATTACTCCAACCATTGGTTGAAATATTGTTATTATTTAAGATAGTAGAGTTAGATGATGAAAGATTAATACCAATATTGTTAGTACTTGTTCCATTGGTGGAGATAGTATTATTAGTTATATTATTATTTAAAGAATTTGAGAAAGAAATACCAGAGTTACCATTTGTACCATTAGTCTTGATGGTGTTATTTTGAAGGGTACTATTTTGTGAACCTGTAAAATATATCCCATAATTATCACTTCCTGTTGTAGATCCTTTCTTTATCAAACAATTCTTCACCGTTACATTATCCCAGCCGCCAGTGTTATTCACCCCATAGCCAGAAGCCGTTTCACCATAATTCACCGTATACCCAGCACAATCTAAAACTAAATTAGAAGAATTTATTGTAAAACACGTTCCCGCACTACTAAAATCATGCGTCAAAGTTTTACTCTCAGTTATATAATTACAGGTATCAATACTGATATTTCTTTGAGATGAATTGTAAACTGCACTGCCGTTAGTACAGTTTATAGACCAATAATAGTTGCCATTCAATAAAGAAGTGTTGGCAGTCAGAATAGTAGCAGTATCATTTCTAGTAGTGATGTTAGTATCATAAGAAGTCAAAGCATTTGTAACCGTATAATTCATCCATAATGAACAGCTTAATGTAGTATTGACATAATTAGTAGCGTTGAAGAAGAAGGAAGGAGTGCTATCAGTTATATTTTGAGTGTTGTCAGCAGGAGCGACAAGACTAACAGATGGCTGGACAGAATCTTGTGTGGTGTAATTGCTGAAGGAGCTGATGTTGGCGTAAAGAATTTTATTGGTCGAGTCATAAGTAATATTGCAAGCAGAAGAGTTGTCACATCTGATACCGTCTTTTAATAAGTAAGGGGTGCCGCGAGAAGTTAATTGGCGAAGTTCTATTTGAGCAGTTCCATTTAAATTTAATCTTTGTTTGTCATTAGTAAGACCAACAAGATTATTTTCTATAAAGATGGTATTTCCAACTTGAAGAGTAATATTAGTGGTTAGGTTGGTTAAAGTCCAATTGATCTGCCCAAATGAGTTATTGTAAATGAGAGAATTATTTGTCGAGGAATTATCATAAACAGAATAAGTATTATTGCTGGAAATATTTATGTTAAGTAGAAAGTTTTTACCTGTTCCTAAGAATATTGCATTTTTAGCGGTGATATTGGAATCTTTTACTGTTACATTTTGCGAGTTTCTAAGATATATCCCATAAGCGCCAGCAAGAGGATTATTATCTAAAACTAGACAGTTTTGAATGGTTATATTATTTAATCCCGTAGCATTTATTCCGTATCCGCTAGAACTGTAGTTAACTTGGTAACCGGCACAATTTAAAACTAGATTAGAGGTATTTAAATTAAAACAAGTAGAAGAAGATACAAAGTTGTGTGTTAGTGTTTTGCTACCATTAATTGTATTACAAGTATCAATGGTTAAATTTCTTATTTCAGAGATATTACTATAGATTGCATTAGAGCAATTAACCCACCAATAATAATGACCATTTAACAAAGCAGTGCTTGTTGTGATTGAAGTACGACTAGCATTAACCACAGTATTGTTTGTTCCATAAGAAGAAAATGCTAAAGTGTCGCTATTATTCAACCATAAAGTACAGCTAAGATTAGTACTAATGCTATCAGTAGCGTTGAAAATAAAGTCAAGTGTATTATTAGTGATATTAGTTGTACTATTTGCTGGAGAAAGTAAAGTAACATTAATTTGAGGAAAACCAGTAGTATAATTACTAAATGAACTGATATTAGCATAAAATACACTTCCAGAATAAGAATTATTACAAATGGGAGAAGTACAATAATTGCCATCTTTAAATAATCCCGGAGTTATTGAATAAGATAAACTGCGCAGTTCTATCTGCGCAGTTCCATTTAGTTTTAATCTTTGTTTGTCATTAGTAAGGCCAACTAGATTATTTTCTAAAAAGATAGTCTTTCCAATAGACAGATTGATATTAGTAGATATGTTCGTAGAAGTCCAGTTTATTTCACCAAAAGAGTTGTTATAAACTAAATGATTAAGATATGAACTTTCATCTTTTATCACATAATCGGATGTACCAGTGGTGATATTGTTGTTAACAAACAGATTATTACTAGGATAAATAGAAGTATCTGATTCCCATAAACGAATCCCATAGTTATTTGTATTATCTGTGCTGGTTAAGATGATATTATCCCGGATATCATTGTTAGTAGAGTTTTCCTGTATAGAAAATCCATAGTTATAACCACCATTTCCATCAGTATAAATATTATTTCCAGAAATAGTATTATAATGTGCAGTATAAATTCTAAGACCAAAATTTTGCCCGCCACTTGAACCGTTAGTATAGATGGTATTATTTTGAATTGTCGTTAAGTTAGTCACAAGATGAATACCATAATTGGATGAAGTACCATTAGTTCTTATTGTATTGTAGGTTATAGTTGTGTTAACGGCATTATCGTCAAGGTCTAGACCTTTAGTACTATCATCATCCGAATGGGTAGTAATACTGTTATTTGTAATTAAGTTATTAATAGTTAGTGCACCAGTAAGACTAATACCTGTTTCAGTGGAAAAAATAGTGTTTAAAGTTATTGTAGTAAAAGGAGTAGAAGTTAATTTTATACTTACACCCAAATATGTATTGATAGAATTGTTTTGAATTAAAGTATTATTACAAGTGTTTAAATTAATCCCGACATTATTAATAGCCGTACCATTAGTACTGATAGTGTTATTAATGATACTAACATTAGTAATTTTAATTAGGATCAAGCCATCATTATTAGAGGTTCCATTAGCAAAAATAGTATTATTGAGAATACTAGTAAAATTACCGCTATTTCTCAAATATATCCCGTAATTCTGTGAAGTACCCTGAGTAGAAATACTATTATTCTCAATGGTCCCATTTAGAGCATTTCCACTAAAATAAATACCATAATTAGTAGTTCCGCTAACACTCCCTTTTATAATAACACAATTCTTTATGGTAATATTATTGAATCCATCAGTATTATTTACTCCATAACTATTGGAACTGCCTGTTCCATAAGTAACAGTATGCCCATTACAATCTAAGGTCAGGTTGCTATTGTTAATTGTGAAGCACGTTCCTGGTGAGGAAACGTTGGCCAAAAGTGTAGTATCGCTGTTCAAAGAACTGCAATTAGGAGAAGTTGTATAATTGCTAAACGAACTTACATTAGCGTAAAGTATCCCACCGGAATAAGTATAATTACAATCAGGCGTACCACAAATAGAGGTGTTTTTAACAAGAATAGGAGAAACATCATAAGACAAACCGCGGATTTCTATCTGCGCAGTTCCGGCTAAATTAAGACGTTGAGAATCTTCTGTAAGACCTACGGTGTTATTTTGGATAAAGATGGTATTTCCAATTTGAAGAGTGATATTGGTGTCTAAATCACTTAAAGTCCAGTTAATTTGACCAAATGAGTTATTATATATTAAATAATTTATAACCCCACTATCATCACTAATTTCATACGATCCCACAGTAGAAATATTATTATTTAAAAATGAGTTATTTCCTACACCGCTGTCAAGATAAATACCATAATTATTAGAAGGAGTACCACGAGTAGTGATATTATTGTTATTGATTTGGTTATAATGTGTGGATATTTTTAGCTGAATACCAAAATTGCTGTTAGTACCATTAGTAATAATCATGTTCCTGGTGATATTATTTCTTGCACTATTACTAACAATATAGACCCCATGATTCTCATCACCACCTCCTGTAATTATAGTATTATTATCGATAGAATTGTTTGAAGCTGTATTTAAATAAATACCAAAGCTATGAGTTATAGAAGGATCTCCGACACCATATGTTATGATAGTATTATTAATTAGGTCGTTGTCAGAAGCAGTATTAACAAAAATACCATAGTTATCAGCTAGAGTTCCATTGGTAGCAATATAATTATTATTAACTAAGTTGCCACTTGAAAAATATCTTAAGAATATTCCAATGTTTCCGGATGTTCCATTCGTCTTAATACTATTATTAATAATTGTTCCATTAACTCCCCCGTTAAAAAAATATATACCATAGTTATCGACACCAGAAGTTGATCCTTTCTTTATCAAACAATTCTTAACTGTTATATTATCCCATCCAGCAGAATTGTCTACTCCATATGAATCACTACCACTACCAGTCCCATAAATAGTTGTAAATCCAGCACAATCTAAGATGATATTATGAGCGTTGATAGTGAAACAGGTGCTCCTATTAGTCACGTCTGCTGTCAATGTCAAATCAGCACTAACGGTTCCACAATCTGTGCTATTTGCTTCAACTTGCACTCCAAATCCCCCTTCAGGCGCACCTACAAACGCTGTTCCAAAGCCACTTGAAGAGGTGTTTTCAGAAGTAAGCGCAGAAGTATTTTCAGGAATTATCTCAGATGTGGTCTCAGGAATAATTATGGGGGCAATTTCTGGCATTATTTCAGGAATTATTTGAGGAGTTTCTGGAACAGTTTCAGGAATAATTTCAGGAGTGACTTCAGGAACAATCGTCAATGTATTCTCCGTATTAACTGCTTCACTCACCACCGCCGCCGTTATCATCTCTCTACTCTTTATAAAAATAGAACTGAATTTATCTGAAAAACTATCAATAGAATATTTTCCAAAAGATATATCTTCGTGAGGCATGGTTCCAACTAGTCCAAACACGAAGACCAACAGCAAGCCGCTAATTAGCAGCCAGTCTTGCTTTTTACTTCTTTTTTTCTTTGCCATCTTTCCAATAATGTTATCTTTCCTGAAGTATTTCCTCAATCTTAGTGATAAACTCCTCTGCATCTGATAAAGAACTTATCGCGTTTTCTCTTGAAATATTTGGAGTTGCATCATATTGCGCAGTTTCTCTTTTTGTTTTTGTTAGAATGAGTTTGTTTATCAGATTCTCACTAAGCGCATAAGCTTTCACCAGTTGTTGAATATGCTTTACTTCAAGATTTTTTTGTCGATTAACGTAATAATGTTCTAAGACTATGATTGTAGCGGCATGGCTTTTTGACTTGAATCCCAATCTTGCTAAAGCGGATAACGCAGAAACATACATTGAATAATAAGATACAACTATTACCCACTCATAAGTCTCAAAATCTTGAGAAAGTGCAAGTAATTTCTTAAATTCATCTTGCTCGGAAATCTTAAACATTAAATTAGCAACAGTAAAATTCTTTCGGGCTTTTTTCAAAAATGGTTTTTCCAGTTTGATATACTCGTCTTTCTTCAATAGTTGTTCTTTTCGTAAATATCCTTCAATTTTCTGTTGTAAAACACTCAAATACTTGTTAGTTTTTGGTGCCAAGAAAACTCTGTTTTCTCGGGAGTCTATTCTTGCCATGCAATTAACCTCCAGAATTGTTCTGAGCCATAAAGTGCAATCCCATATTCTTTAGCCTCTTTTCCAATATTAATTTCTTTAGATTTCAGCATTTTTCTGAATTCAGCCATATCAGTAATGATTGGACTTATTTTGAGATTATGGGAATATTGGTAGTTGGCGCATTCTCGCTCTATAATCATCCTTACTGATTTGTCTTTAATATCACTAATAATAAAAATCATATCAAAATCTGATGATTGTGTAGCAGTTTCTTTAGCCTGACTTCCGAATAAGACTATTGAATGGAGTGAAGAAAATATTTTAGAAGTTATTTTTAGAATAAGCTCATCAATAATTATTTTTATCTTTTGCTTATGTTTGTATAATCCTTCTTTTCTTGCTAAATCTATCTCTTGAAGAAAGTGAAGTGATTGTATATTTTCAAGATTGAGGGAACAATGTTTTGCACTTCCCACCCTGGTTACAGTTATGGCTTTTATCTTCTCAAGTTCAGCAATATGATTATATGCTGGACGATATCCTATTTTAAGCAGTTTTGAAATTTCCAAAATAGTAAAACCTCGGTTTAAATTTTTTCTCAATAGTCCTATTATTTTTAATACAGTTTCATGTTTCATGTTATTCACTTAGTGAATAGTGTTATTCATTTAAGTATATTAATATTCCTATTTTTAGGATTAGTTTTTCCATCTTTCCAATAATGTAATTTACAATTACCAATTACGCGAACATTTAGCAGTCCTGCGCCTTCCATTTTCATTAAAGCCATTCCGGCAGTAACACGAGAAACTTTAGTTTGATCTGCTAATTCTTGGATAGTAAGTCCGCGGGTATCTTCTAGGAGAATCTGTCTAATTTGTTCAATAGTTCGATCTATTTTACCCATCAATGAACACTAGTGACTAGTATTGACAAATTCATTTATATATCTTTCTATTTATAGTTACCACTAACAATCATTAGTACTAGTTACTAGTATAAAGAAATAAGATTAAAAGAGGATAAAAATAAGCTAAAAAGGTTGTTTTGGAAAAACACTAATATCTCTAATATCACAGAAATTTATTAAAATACTAATTTAAGTCTTACTTTTCAACTCTTCCACTTCTTCTTTATTCAAATAACGCCACTGGCCCAGCTTAAGATTACCCAGCTTAAGCGGTCCAAAAGAAACCCTACATAATTCTTTAACTTGATAGCCCATTACTTCAAACAATCTTTTTACAATATGCTTGCGACCTTCATGAATAGTAATGGATATTTTAAATGGGGCAGGTAATTTTATAGCTTTGACTGCTACTTTCCTCCCATCTACAAGAATACCTTGTTGCATAACTTCTAGTTCTTTCTTTCCAAAAGCTTTATCCACACCTACTAAGTAAGTCTTATCAACACCAAAAGAAGGGTGTAATAACTTATGAGCTAAAGCCCCATCATTAGTAAAAAATAGAATTCCCGAAGTGTCTTTATCTAATCTGCCTACCGGATAAACACGTTCTTTAACTTTAATTAACTCAGTTACTTTTCTCATCCCAAAAGGTTCATTCACAGTCGTAACGTAACCTTGCGGTTTGTGAAGTATCAAATATACTTTTTTTTCTAAAAGAATATTTTGATCATCAACAAGTATAGAATCTCTCTCAGCATCAGCCTGCTGGCCGATTGTAGCAATTTGACCATTAACTTTAACCTTGCCGGAGATAATAAGGTCTTCACATTTACGACGTGAAGCTATTCCTGCCGAGGCCAATATCTTTTGCAATCTTTGAAGCATAAATCAACCTTTCCAATAAATTATCAAATAAGATCTATCCCTTCTTTAACGGCCTGCTGTACTATGCCTATCTGTTTTTTTTTAATAGCAAATTCTTCAGGAGTGTAACATAAAGGTTCAATATCAATTAGCCCTTTCCATAATTTAGCTACTTCACCTATCCTATGTGGCCATTTGACACCAGAAAAATCTTTACTAACAACAATTAAGTCTATATCACTATCTATTAAATTATCTTTTCGAGCCCTGCTTCCAAAAAGTATGACCTTTTGTGGAGAATATTTTGAATAAAGTTTTTTTTGAAAATCTTTAACCCAAATGTTCACTTTTCTATCTGTAATTTTAACCATTTAAAGACCTCTTTTGTTTTCTTTAGATATTCTTGTGCAATTTCTTCATCGTATAAATCTTTAGGTAAACCATATGCTGCATCAGGATAGCGTGTATTAACAAATTGCGGTGTTAATTCTCTTAAAAACTTGAAATGCTCAGAGGGCAGTTTGATTTCAGAGGCAAGAAAAATCAAAGAATTAGTTGTTCCAGGGCTTAATTCTTTTTGATGGATATAAACTGCTTTTAATCCTTTCTCTACTGATTGTTGACAAAGAAAAACCACTAAATGATACTTTTTGATAGTTAGGTTTTGGATAGCGCTGTCTAAATCATCTTTGGCTTGTTCCCACCAATTTTCTACTTCTTTTCTCATAGAATATCTTTATTATATCAATTTTTATAAACCTTTCTTTAAACAATGTAGATTAGAACTGAAAATTAGATTAAACGAATAAACTTATCGTAGGGAAATAGTTTTGGGATAACGCCTAAACTTAATCTCTGCAAAAGTTTATAAAGAATAGGGGAAAAAGTAACATTATGCCTGAACCTGAAGAATTATCACCAGTATTCCGTGTACGTTTACCAGTAGGTAGGGAAGTTTTAGGTGTTGTTCAACAACGTTTAGGCGGTAGTCGTATGCGTGTTCTTTGTTTGGATGGAAAAGAAAGAATCTGCCGTATCCCTGGTAGATTAAGAAGAGCACTATGGGTTAGAGAAAGTGATGTGGTTATTGTTGAACCTTGGGAATTGGGTGGAGATAGTAAAGGCGATGTTGTGCATAAATACCGTAATAAAGCTGAAGTTGATTTCTTAAAGAAAAAAGGCTATTTGAACAATTTGCAAGAAGAGTTCTAGTTAAAGCTACATTCCATAATAATAGTGAATAATTATCGAATGTTTGTTCACAATTATTAATACAAAAAAATTGACGAACAATTTTTGGTACAGAAATTAAGTAGTTTCTTAATTTATTGTCAGCAAATGTGTGAAAAATATACGAATACTTAAAGAAAATCCTGAAAAGTGGCTATCCCCAACCATTAATGTGGGGATTTACGCCACTTTTATAATCACGGATTTTCTAAAATAAAATATAGCGAAATCTCAAGTAGTATTAGATGTATTCATCTTCAAAGATGAATCCTGGAGATTTCTGCTTATTTGATTTAACACATTTGCTATAACAGTGATATTTGTGCATAACTATAGGACTAGATAAATGTTTAAATAAGTGAAGAGTAATATTTTAATTATGATTGGCAAAAAAACTAAACTTCTGATTCAAACTTTATTGATTTTATTACTACTTTTAGCCGAAGTTATTATTGTTAGAAATCTAAATGGTTGGGCTTTAGGTTTAGAATTATTCGGCTTATTAGTATTAGTTACTTTATTTTTAATAGGGATAGTAAATTACTATTCCCGGGGAGAAAGAGCTTTTTTTCTCTTTTTCTTGCTCTTCCTGTCCAACGTAGTTTTGCTGTGGCTCTTTAGAGGAAAGCTATATGTAATTTTATTATTTTTAGCCCTTTGCGGCTTACTATTTAGCTTCTTTGAAACTTCAGCAAAACAAAAAGTACAACAGGAAGAGCAGAGAGAGAAATTAACTGACAAACTAAAATATTCCGGACCCTATAGCGAGGTATTTCCTGCAACTGAGATAATTCATGAAACTGAAGAAAAATCTGTGGAAAATGACAAAGATTATTTAGATTTAACTAATACAGAACAAAACAAAACTGAAGGAAAAACAACAGAACGAACAGTTAGCGCTAAAAAGGGAGTTAAAAAGGTATTTTCTCCAGGAAAATATGTAGCAAGTAAATTTGGAAATACCTATCATGAGCCAAAGTGTGAATGGGCTAAGCGCATTAAATCCTATAAGCAAGTATGGTTAGAAAGTAAAGAAATTGCTTGGGAAAAAGGATTTAAAGCACATAAATGTGTTAATTAGAGAGATACTATTTTAAAAAGATTATTCTTTATTCTCATTCTTCCAATAATAAAAGACTAATCCAATTACAGCAATAGTTATACAAGAATCTGCTATATTAAAAGCTGGCCAAAAGCCCAAGTCAATAAAGTCTATGACATAATTTCTAAAGATTCTATCCAGCATATTGCCAAGAATTCCACCCAATAGAAGAGCAGAAAAAAACTGGGGGCCTTTTTGTGTTGGAATTTTAGGATAATAATATAACAGGCATAACGCAGCAATAAATGATACTATTCCTAAAAGAAAAGAATTGTTTTGTAAGATTCCAAAACCAGCTCCAGTGTTCTTAATTAAATGCAAACTAAAAAATCCCAAAGACCATTGAGGTTGAGAAACTAAGACAAAGTATTTAGTTAATTGGTCTAATAAGATAACTACTGAGGAAATAGACAAGAAAAAATAAACCATCTTCTTAACCATTAATTTACCACAAACGTTCTTTTTTCTCGGCAGGACGCTCAATTTGATTCAGCCGTTGATCAATATTAGTTAACATAGCTTTGATAGTATCTAATTTGCTATTTAGCAACTCTATGTCCCTATTACTATTTTGTGGGGCTGAAACAGAAGAGTTTGGCAGAGAAAGAGAGCCACTAGATGATTTTTGTAGATCTGGAGGCCGGCCAAAGATACTTGGTGATTCAGCAAAAGGCAAGGGTTTAGAAATATCAGATAAATCTGCAGCAAATGGTGATTTCTCTTGAGCAGATGCTTGTTCCTCGGGTAGTCTTTCAAATAAATCTTTTCCAGAAGCAGACATTTCTTTCTCGGTCAACTGATCAAAATCTAATTCATCTTTTTTCCAAAAAGCTAATTTATCAAATATACCCATAAATTTAGGATAATGGAAGAGAATTTAAATCTTTTTGTATTGTGGAGGTCCTTTGGAAAAAGTAGCCGCCAAGGCCTTATGGCAGATTGTGGGTAGAATTTGAAGCAAATAAGATTATTCTTTCTTAAACCTATCATAATCTATTGAACGCTCAGTCCGAATTGGTTTTCTTTGATTATTTAATAGTATAAGTTCAATGATAGATTCTTCTTTTTTTAGCAGACGATCAAAGTAGAAAGTTTTAGAACCCTCTCCAGAATAACCTCTACTGTCTTGAAATAATAAAGAAATCTCTTGGGCATCATAACTTGGAATAACTGCTTTGATATAATCTCCGCCTCTTAAAGCAGAATAACCACTAAAATTAAGCTGGCGAACGGGAATGTTAGGATTAGATGGCGTTACTTGGAGGATAGTATTAGCTGTAAAACCACCAGAATAGGAACTAGAGGAACCTCCAATAACTATTTCAGATTTTGGAGTAAAGTAAGTAGAATGAGATGAAACAATTACATTTTCTACTGTAAACTCTTCTGTAATAAGTAATTCGAATAACTGTTTAGAACGTGATTGAATGTCTTTAAGTCTTTTTTTATCATTTTCTTGTAATTGTTCAATCCAATCATCTGGGAGAGTTACATTTCTTCCAGCTATCTGAAAGGTAGGACCTTTTGAACTTTTGTCACTTTTTTTAACCATAAAATTAATTAAAGAAATTAGATATATAAAACAATTTGTATTTGAAAATATAGATTAAACTATATCTTAAAAAAATAAACTTGATTTAGTAAAAATCCCCACAGCAAGCCGCTGGCATTCAAAATGGATTTTTACTCTTAAATGCATAAAAATCAAAGATTTTTGGCACGCTGAAAATGTAAAAACATTTTCATCGAATGGGGCGCAGCACATTAGAAACTACGGTTTCTGAGGTTGCTTATCAGCAACAGCTGTGGGGCATTAACCAATTTTTATTGAATAAAAAATTATTCTCCTTTTCCTTCTAATACCACAAAGGCATAATTATTAAAATACTTATCAATTACTCGCCGAATATCTTTTACTGTTACTTTCTTTATCAAATGAATGAATTGATTTAGTTGATGGGCATCTTTGGCTTGCTCCCAAAAAAGTAATTGATCGGCCATTTTCTGTGAATCTTCTAAGTCTAGGTAATATTCCCCTTCAATTGCTTCCTGTGCTTCTTTAAGTTCGGCAGGAGATAATTCTTTTAAACGCTGAATTTCTTTCAAGATCAATTCTTTAGTATGCGAAAGATTCTTCTTGTCAATACAAGCATAAGCGGCAAAGTAGCCATAACTAATTTCTGCAACATGCTGTGTTCCTACATCATAAGCCAAACCTTTCTTGCTGCGTATTTCTGTAAAAAGACGACTGCTTTGTCCGCGGCCCAAAATGGTATTGATAACTTCTAGAGCATAAGCATCAGGATTATTTTTCTTAACTGTCTTGAAGCCAAGTACGAGGTAAGTGTTGGCAACTTCTTTCTTTTCACGAGCGGATAAATTACTTTTTAAAATAGGTTCTAAAGGATAATTTTTAGGAATCAATTTCTGTTTAGGTTGAGAAAAATTCTTGCGGATTATTTGTCTCCAGCCTTTGACATTTCCAACAATAGAAACCACCATATTAGAAGGATGATAATGTTTTTGAAAATATTGCAGTGTATTTTTACGAGTTAAGTTGTTAATACATTCTTTACTGCCATAGGTAGGATACTGACAAGGATGTTTCTTAAATAAAGTCTTTTGCAACAAAATCCATTGATAGAATCTGGGTTCATCTGTAACCATTTCTATCTCTTTAAGAACTATTTTTTTCTCTCTTTCAATATCTTCTTCTCTCAAAAGTGGATTTTGCAGTACATCAGCTAAAACTTCTACGGCTTTCTGAAAATGTTTCTTTAAGACATAAACATAAAAGCAGGTTCTTTCGTTAGAAGTATAGGCATTAATATCGCCGCCTACTTTTTCAATCTCTAAAGAAATTGATTTGTTATCAGGTCTGTTTTTAGTACCTTCAAAGAGGATATGCTCTAAAAAGTGAGATAAACCTCTTTCGGACGATTTTTCATCATCACTGCCAGTTTTTATAAGAACTTGAACTACGACAGAATGTCCTTTTTTAGGCTCATAAATAACCGTGAGCCCATTATCTAGTACCTCTTTTTGCATAGGAAAAGCTTATTTTTAGGGTTTATAATAGTTTCGCGATGGTTTTAAGAATAGTCTTAAAAACATTTAAGAACTTGTTTATTTTGTCAAATAGCTATGTATTTAAACAAGTTAAGTGAATTCCAGTCATATTTAGTAAAAGAAAGAATAGATTTAGCAGTTTTGATTTCTGCAGATAGCAACATTACTTACTTTACAGATCTTGTTCCCACGCAGGCCATTTTAACAATTACCAAAAATAACGCTAGACTATCTATTTCGAAACTAGATAAAAAAATAAAAATTAATGAAATAGAAATTAAAGATTTGAGTAAAAAAATGGAAGATAATTTTTTAGAGTATAAAATAAATAAAACATTTGATAAAATTAAGAAAATAGGGATTAATAAAAGCTGTTTAACAGTTAAAGATGATGAACAATTGACTAAGATATTTTCTAAAGCATCTTTTGTGGATATCTCAAATCAGCTAAGTAAATTAAGAAGCATAAAAAGTACCAAGGATGTTGAAAAAGTTAAGAAAGCCTGTAAAATAACAACTCAAGCGTTTAATCTTCTTCTCAATGAATTACCAAAAGGTAAGATTAAAACAGAACAAGAGGTGGCTTTTTTTCTAGAGAAAGAAATTAAAAATAGAGGAGCTGACTTAGCTTTTCCTACAATTGTAGGAACTGGCAAGAATTCTTCCATACCACACCATATTACTTCAACAGTTAAACTACAAAAAGGTTTTTTACAGCTAGATTTTGGGGCTAAATGGCAGAATTATTGTTCTGATATGAGCCGAGTGCTATATCTTGGAAAACCAATTGAAGAAGAGTTAAAAATGTACAAGTTATTATTAGAGGTCCAAGAGAAAGCAATAGGAGAGGTAAAAAATAATAAACTTTACAAAGAAATAGATACAGATGTAAGAAAGCATTTAGGAAAATATAATAAATATTTTATCCATGGATTAGGGCATGGAGTTGGAATAGACATTCATGAAGCACCAGTTTATTCTAAAGCCAAGATTGAAAAAGGCCATATATTTACCATAGAACCGGGAATTTATCTGCCCAATAGATACGGCCTCAGAATTGAAGATACGCTGCATTTTGACGGAATTAAAACTACAAATTTAACGAATTCTGCTTCTAAAGATTTAAAAAGAATCCCTTGGCCATAAGTTTTTATGGGAAGAATATTAGTAGTTGATGCTGCAGAGAACTATCGCCAGATGATAAAGAAAATATACACCGATAGCCTTTGCGCTACTTCTATTGGCAATGCTCGACAAAAAGTAGACGTTCTAAAAGGAGATAAAGATCTTTCAGTAGTGGTTATGGAAATAACTGGTGTTACGGTTATGGATTATTCCATCCCAGATTTTATTAAAGATATGAAAGAAAGACAAGAGTTATACTTGCCGTTTGTAGCTTTTACTAATGCTTCAATGATAGAAGCGGTTAATAAAACACGCAAACTAGAGTTTGATGGCCTCTTTAGTAAAAGATGTTATCCGCAGATGTATGAGTCTTTGAAGAAGCTAACTTCGCATCCGGAGTTTTATAGAAATAGTAAAATCACTTCATTTCAAGAGAAAGAAACAAAAAGAGATCATTCTCGTCCAAGAAGGTATAATCATTATTAAGCTAATTAGTATCAATTTAATAAGTATTAAGCCAATTGGTGCAAATTACTATTAAAAAATAGAGATAAGGATTGCTTTTTTCAAAGCGATCAGATGATTTATTTGTATAGCTCACTAAAATAGTAAAAAACAAAATTAATGGATTATAGTTGCATGTTGTTTACCATATAGTGAGCGACACCAGTTTATGATTTGCTTCTGTCGCTCACTAAAATCAGTATCTCCGAAGGTGATTCACCTTTTTTAAGTAGTTAGAAAAACCTTTAATTAGCGACTCTATTCCCAAGATATGAATCGTGAAAGAACAGTTTCT
>Ga0209541_10001591_pt1 | contig 44759 bp, 44 predicted proteins | sample RifCSPlowO2_01_FD_184027 | JGI IMG/M metagenome (GOLD analysis project Ga0209541, IMG submission 184027) | Groundwater microbial communities from Rifle, Colorado - Rifle CSP2_plank lowO2_0.1 (SPAdes) (version 2) | ecosystem: Environmental > Aquatic > Deep subsurface > Groundwater | place...
AATAATAAGAAACTTCCCGCCACAAGATTTTTTTATTTTTAAAAATTAAAATCAACAGATAAATTCCGACTGTTAAAAAAATAGTTGGGATATAAAACGGATGAAAATTAAAATAGACCAAAGATAATAATCCGGCCACCACTACATAAGAAATTTTTCTTTTATTAAGGGCTAAAAAAACCAACAACAAAATCAGAAACATCAAAATTAATGAGGCGATAAAGTGCGGGGTTTTGTATAAAGTCAAAAAAGTGATTGACTCTGGCACCCAGGTATCAAGTGGCGACCAAAAGCCGGGCTTGTCTTCCAGATTATAAAGATAAAGCGGATAAACAAAATAAGCACCAATGCCTGAAGAAAAACTTAATAAAATCAAAGACCATTTGCGCTTGATAACATCATTAAAAAATAAACTGATAAAAATATAGGCAACTGCCAAAAAAACTGGGATTAAAAGCAGCCGGACCAGATGAAAAGTAAAGATTGCTGACAGATTAAATACTCGGGCTAAAATCCCCAGTGAAAACCAAAAAATATTAAACAACCCATCTGACTGTGGTTCAGGCGTAAATAAGTCCTTCAAAAAAATCTCTCCCCGCTTAACCTGGTTAATATAAGAATAATAAACCGGGTTATCAGCCGGGGTTAAGCTGTTCAAGCCATTGTAGACCAACCCCGAGGGGGCAGTTAAATAAGCGTACAAATAAGGCAGGCCGGTTAAAATTATTAAAATCAAAGAAAAAAGTGCTACTAACCACCACTCCTTTTTTGTGATTGATTGGATTAGCTCTTTCATAATTTAGAATTTCACAGGGTTACTCCCTCTCCCTCGAGGGAGAGGGTCCTAGTATTGCAGAGCGGGTGAGGGGGAAGTTATAAAACTTGATAAATTTTTACCGCAGAATTAGAATAAACTTCCTTAAGGTAAGATTTATCTTCTGGGTCATAATCCCCTATATTTTTCTCATTGTCACTATAGAAAATATAACTGATATTTCTTTTAATTAAAAAGCGTCTTTCGATTTCATCCAGCCGATTTTTGGTAAAAAACCAATCAACTTCTTTTTGCTTGTATCTAAAGTTTGGCGTTTCAACACCGTGACCGACATATACTGTCCTACCAGAAAAAGCTGGCAGAATATTGATTACATTTTCGGCTGAATTAAAAATTATCTTGTCGTTTGGTATTGTTTTTAACCAACTGGCGGCCTCAACCACTTTTTTATCAAGATAGGCAAAAGAGGTCTCGCGATGATCTAAATAAATATATGAGTCAACAGCTATTTGAAATAAATTAGAAAGGGGTAATAAACCAACTAAAATTAACAAAAGGATGTATCTTTGGCTAAAAAGAAACTTAGTAAACTTATTTTCTCTTTTATTAATCAATAAATATAAACCAAAAAGACCAATCGTGGTTAAAAATACCAAAGGAAAGTGCAATCCTTCAGACATTCGACGTTGATAATTAACCGGAAAATAGATTATTAAAAACTGAACAAACAACCAAACCAAAACAAACAATAACTTGTTAGAAAAAAACAATCCTCTTAGACCTTTTTCTTTGGCCAAAAAATAAATTCCCACTAAGGCAAAAATTATTAGTAAACCGTAGCTAAAAAAAGTCAACCAAAGTGGCGTGGTGTAGCACATATTTTGGATTGCCTTTATGGCAGTGACCCAATCAGCTTTCAATAAATACAAAAAATACAAAGTCGGCGGTAAAGCAAATAAGCCTAAGGTTAAATAATAAAAGATCAGATGCCAAAGTAATTTTTTTTCCCTAATCATTATAAGGGCAAAATATGCAAAAATTATGCTAAAAACTGTAATGAGATGAAAAGGATGAAAAGCAATTAAAGTAAAAACGGCCAGTCCTGAGCAAAATCCATCAATCAGTTTCCTATTTTCAACAAACATCATTGTCAGAAGAAATACCAGTAAAATTAAAATTAAAGAAGCAATCATATGGGGTGAATAATGTAGGGTTAAAAAAGTATTAGATTCTGGTACCCATAAATCCATCGGCCAGTTGAACTTTCCTTCTGAAAAATTAAAAGGGTATTTTATTATTCGATTTAACAAAAACACACCCAAACCAGAAGAAAATGATAATAATAACAAAGAGATTTTTCTTTTTTTAATATCGCTAAATATGTAGGCAATCAATAAATAGGCAACAAGGAAAAAGACTGGAATCAAAACAATTCTGACGGCATTTAAAGCAACGACATTGGAAAGATTAAAAACTTTGGCGAAAATGCCCACTCCCAACCAAAAAAGATATAAAGATGGAATATCTGATTCTGAAGCGTATAGATTGCTAAATAAAAAATTACCTTGGCGGGTTTGTTCTATATAAGAATAATAAACAAACCAATCGTTTGGGGCAGCGAAGTGAATGCCAGTAAAGACCTTACCCTCGGGCGTAACCAGCCAGCCACCAATTAACGGTACAGTAGTAATAATAATTATTACTAAAGCTAATATACTAACCAGCCGCCACTCCCGCTTTGTAATTGAGGCGATTAATTCTCTCATATCTATTTTTAACTAAATCTATATTTAATTAGCAAAAAAATAGCTTTCAACCCGTCGTACCAATTTATTTTTTTTCCCTCAGTAAAATTTCGAGGGGAATAACTGATAGGTATTTCTCTAATTGAAAAGTGATTTTTCAAAACTTTAGCAGTAAATTCAGCCTCAAAACCAAAGTCATTTTGTTCCAAGTTTATTTTATCTAAAACTTTACGGTCAAAAACCTTATAACAAGTCTCCACATCACTTAGTTTACTACCATACAACAAATTAGTCACCCAAGAAATTAATAGGTTGCCTAAATAATAACGTCGATGGCCGATTGGATTATTACCATTCATTCGCGAACCATAGACGACTGATACCTCGCCTTTTACAATCGACTGAATCAAATCTTTAATTTCGCTGGGGTTATATTCTAAATCAGCATCTTGAATAACAATAATTTCGCCGGAAGAATTCTTAAACCCGGTTTTTAAAGCGGCGCCTTTACCACAGTTTTTGTTATGATAAATCACCTTAAAGCTATCCTCAAAACTTTCTAAAATTTCTTTGGTACCATCAGTTGAACCATCATCAACAATAATAATTTCTTTATCTAGACTACTGAAAGAAACTTTTTCCAGTCGATCCAGAACTTGTCTAATGTAATTTTTCTCGTTATAAACCGGAACAACAATTGAAATTTTAGTCATGGTAAATTATTTTTTAAATCTCAATTTTAATACCTGCCAAAAACTCTCCCGAATAATTTTAAAATTAAATTTTGATTTTCCCTCGGCCCTCTCCGTAAAAATTATCGGAATTTCAACAATTTTAAAACCTAATTTATAAACTTTATAAGTAGTTTCAATCTGAAAATTATAACCGACTGAACTTAAATCACCTAAACCAATTTTTTCCAAGACTTCCCGATGATAACATTTGAATCCACCAGTGATATCTTTAAATGGTAACCCTAATATCAACCGGGCATAAATGTTGCCGGCTTGACTAACTAATTTTCGCAACCAATTCCAGTTTTCTGTTCCTCCACCTTTAATATAACGAGAACCTAGCACTAAGTCGTGATCTTTGATTGCTTCTAAAAACTCGGGAATATACTTGGAATTGTGGGATAAATCCGCATCCATTTCAAAAATATAGTCAGCGCCCCGAACAATGGCTTCTTTAAAACCAGCAACATAGGCTGGGCCTAACCCGGCTTTTTCCTGACGATGCAGGATATCTAATTTGGGATTACTTCGCTTTAACTGTTCAACTAGTTGACCCGTGCCGTCTGGGGAATTATCATCAACCACTAAAACATTTAGCTCTTCTATTCCCAAACTAAAGATTTGACTAAGTAACTTAGCGATATTATTTCTCTCGTTATAGGTTGGGATAATAATATAAATTTTAGCCATAATTGTTAACTATTGAGTCTTTTTTTAAGTTTAATAATCTCTTTTAAATAAGCTAGACTTAGAGCTAAAACTTTGACTTTACTCCTATCACCTTTGCCTCGCGGATCATGCCAATTGACTGGAATTTCTTTTAATTTGTACCTTTTTTTTTCCGCTAGAATCACTAATTCTGAGTCAAAAAACCAGCTTTCATCTTGAACCTGATTTAAAACGCTTTCTTTTACTTTATTATTAATGGCTTTAAAACCGCAAGGCGCATCACTAAGTTTCAAGCCCAATAAAATTCTCAGGGCTAACCTATAACCGTGGGAAAATATCAACCGGAGAATTGATCTTTTAACTTGAGATTGAGGGTGAAAACGAGAACCAGCAATAACATCATTTCCCACCTTAATACCTTGAATTAAAGGCAATAGCGCTGACAAGTCGGCGGCTAAATCAGCATCCATAAAACAATAAATATCAACTTCATATTTTTGCCAAGCAGTTTTAATGGCTACTCCCTTACCTTGCCGATTAACATATAAATAATTAATTTTTGAGAATTGACTAGCTAAACTTTTTCCAATCACCGGCGTTTTATCAGAGGATTTATTATCAGCAATAACAATTTTCCAATCATCAGTTAAATTCTTTTGACAATAATCAAAAAGTTTCAAAATATTATCTTTTAAAATTTTCTCCTCGTTATAAGTTGGGATGACTATTAGAATCTTCATATTTAATAATTTTAATTAGAGAAGAAATTGGATAATAGAAGATAAAAATAAAAAATGGAGCTAAAAATAAAATAACCAGGTAAGGAGGCGTCAAAGGGGTTAAGACTACTGCACCAGTTAAAAAAACTGCTAAAGAATAATACTTCTTATCAATCAAAAAAATTAAAGGTAACAACCAAACTAAATATTTACTATAAAACCAAAATTTACCAAGAATTAAAAATGCAGCCAGCGCCAAAAAACTACAAATAAATACATTTTTAGGCTGGGGATTTCCTAAAAGTAAAAACTTAACCAATAATAGGCCGTAAATAATCAAAAATATAATTGTAAAGACAAGGCGCAAAGTATATATCTCAAAAGGTATTCTCAAAAAAGACAACAAAATAATAATTGAGCCCAGAAAAGAATTATAGTCAAAGTAATTACCGACCCAAATCACGCCCCAAAGTGTATCAAATCCCTGCCAAAATGGAAAATATAAAAATACCGTGATCAACGCCGTCAAACATAAGTGCTTGACCAAACACAAAATTTTATTTTTTAAACCAACTTCTTTCGACAAAAAATAAATAATGAAAAACGGCAAAAAAATTGCTGTTACATACTTCACCAAAATCGACAACACCAATGCAGCGGTTGACCAATAAAACTTACGCCTAATCAAAAAGTAGCAACCAAGTAAAAACCAAAAGGTCATTAAGATATCAGTGCCGCCGTTTATCATGGTAGTATAAATTATCAAAGGATTCCAAGCAAAAAGCAAAAAGATGTAAAACAAATTGGGTATCTTTAAAAGCTGCAGAATTTTATAAAAGATGAGAATAGAAGCCAGAAGAAAAAAAGCGAAAAAAATGCGATAAACAAAAATTCCAGCTACAATATTACCTTGGGTCAACCAGGCTAAAGGAGCAGTTAAAAAAATTCTAAAGGGGCCATGTTGGGTTGGTAAAAAATACCAGTAGCCTAAATGGGTGACCGGCTCTTGGGGCAAATCATTCGGCGTAATAAAAAAAGGGTTTTGCTGATGAATAACCAAGGCTACATCTTCAAAAAAATAATGGTAGAAATCACTACCGGGTGTCAAGGTCGTTAAACTTAAAACAAGAATAAAAAGAAAGCAAAAAAATAAAACTAGATTAAAGTCTCTTTGCTCCCAATGAAAATCTCTAAAGTACAGCCAGATAAAAAAATAAATTATATAAATTAATAGAAGACTAATAAAAGCTAAATCAAGCGTTGAAAAACCCAACAAAACAAAGCTAATTGTAAAATTAGAAAATAAAGCAACCAAAAAATAAAAAGGGATAAAAGCTAAGCCGAAAGACAAAAGAATTTTATTTTGGAAAAAAGAAGCAATCATCATTTAACCTGGTAAATTCTCGCCTCCTCGTTTTCAAAAACTTCTTCGAAGTTGAAATTATTAGCTAAATTCTGGTCAAAATCAGTATTTTGATTAATATCAACAAAAACGTAACTGGCCCCGAAAATACTTTTAATAACCGGATATAAATTTTCTTTCTCTTTGCCAGTTGTAATATCAACCCAGTATCGGTGCAGATCCTGATCATATTCATACATGAAAGTCGGATCTAACCCCACAATATAATAATTCCAGATATTATGATAAAACAGCAATGGAAATTCGTCCCAGTCGCTGTGAAAAACAATAGAACCAAATTCCGTGTGCTCTCTCAGCCACCGAGTGGGCTCACTAAATTTAGTCCAAGAAAAGCCATTTTGAAAAGAGGTTTTGATTGCACCTAAATCATAATAAAACACGGGAGAAATAAGGATTAAAATAACCAGCGGACTCAAAACTAACAATCTTTTTATTTTTGGCTGAGATAAAACTCGGTTGGACAACTCCAAGATTCTAGTAATCACTAAAGCTGAGAAACAAAGGGCAAAAGGGATAAAATATTCAACATTTCTTCTGGACTTCAAAGTTAAAATAAAAAATAAAACGGAAAAAATCAAAAAAAGCCACGAATTAACCGTTTGGTGTTTAAAATGATAAACAAATAAAACTATTGCAACTATAAACAAAACAAAAAACGGAATGGCAGATAAAACTAGGTCCGGCAATAAATAAGGATACCATTCCCCGCCTACCCCAATTAAAGACTGATAATTGATAACGGCAATCTTAAAAGATTGCTGCCAGTAAAAATAAAAGTTCTTGGCAAAATAAGGACTAAAAAATAATCCAGCCAAAACCCCAATGACAACGCTAAAAAATAAACCCAGGCTTTGAATAACAGTCTTTGACCTTAACTTTCCTTTCTCCTTCCGGCTAATCAGCCAATTGACCAGCAAATAAATTACAGTTACTACTAAAATCAACGGCCAGCCGCCGTAAAGCCAGACATACAAACAAGAAGTGAGAAGTAGAGCCAAATAATAACGATGAAATAAAAAATAAAGGCCAAAAAATAAAAGAATTAATACCAGGGCCTGGGCTTTAGCTAAATTCAGCCGGAAAATAAATGGGTTAATGGTTAACAAAAATAAAGCATACCAAAAAGCACCCCTGACTCTAAGTTGTTTTAAAAACCAAAAAAATACCACCACACTTACACTGGCAAATAAAATGGTGGCGATCTTCAAACCTAAAAGTGGTGAATACAAACTGACAAAAGGAATTAGAATTAAATGGTAAAGAAAATGATGGTCAATGTAATTATATTTTAAAGTCGTCGCAGTTAGCCAAGGAAATTCAGTAATTGCCCCAACATCCCGCAGTAAAAGCGCCATTTTAGCGTGATAAAAAGAATCTGGATCGGCAAAAGTCGGATCAAGTTGGAGATAAGTAAATAAACTAAAAGCAACAATAAAAACCAGCAGATAAGAAAGGCGTTGACGCTTTTCAAAAAAATTAATGATTGACTGAACTGCTCTCATAGTTAATTAACGATATTTCTTCAGTTGAATTTTAAAATAATTAACAAAAGGAATTTTAGCCGGATTAACCCTGTTTAAAATGGCCAGATAAAAACTGAGGTAAGCACCAAACAGAAGCATTTCTAAAGCCTGGCTTAGCTTATTATGACTAGTCAGTTGATAAGTGAGTGGCCCAATCTTATTTTTAGTTACTACTTGTTTTGTTATTTTAAAACGCGTCCGATTGCGCGGATGGTGTAAACTGGATTCAAAAAATAAAAAGGTTAGATTGCTTTTGTTGCTTTTTGGAAAGGTTAATCCTTCCAACAAATGGTGATTTAACTCGGAAATCAAATGATAGCCAGAAAAAGTTTTAGCTGTTTCGTTAAATTGGTTGGCTAAAGTGTGGGCGTTACCAGCCAAAAATTCAGCGGCCACTACTATAATAATTTTATCTTTTAACTTTTTAGCGAGCTGCTTGGCTAAATTTTTACTAGTCTTATTGTAAATACCGAACTGAGTTTGAAGTTTGTCAAGGACTAATAGGCTTTTTTCAATTTCTTGACTACTTACCTTTATCAAATTTAACTTTTTAAACAAGGCTAGTTGAGCACCCAAAGAGTAACCCAACCCCATTCTGGGTTGCTTTGAGGGGTTGAATGGCGCGGCAAAAACATAACCAACCAATTTACCAGCTTTTACCAAATCGGCCAATCTTCCACCGCTAGTAATCACAAAAATTTTAGCACCTTTTTTTTGGGCGGCGGCAATCGTAGATAATGGCTCTTCGGTGTCACCTGAATAGCTAGAAATAATATATAAAGTTTTCTGATTCAAGCTGGCTGGGAGTTCGTAGCCGCCAACAATGCCAAAGGGCAGTTTAAACTGATCAAAAAAAATAGAACGAATGATATGCGGACCTAAAGCTGAACCACCCATTCCATTAACTACAATTTTATCAATTTGCTTATAGCTGGATGGGATCTTAATTTTATTGAATTCTTGCAGTACCTGATTAATCTGCTCACCCAGCATCTCAATTGATTCAAGGACCTTGCCTTTGTCTAATTTTTTAATTTGTTTGAGGTTGTCTAAGGTATCCATACCCTCTAATTATAGCAGTTTTTCGCCCAAAAACAAAATTCCAACTGATTGAAAAAAATCAGCAAATTTGTTAAAATAAAAGCAGTTTTAAATTTTAAAATTTTGAATTTTGACTTTTGAATTTTGACTTTTATCACTATGTCAGGCCATTCGAAATGGGCACAAATCCATCGACAAAAAGGCGCAGCTGATACTAAACGTGGCGCGCTTTTTACTAAGCTTGGCAATGCAATAACTATAGCGGCCAAAGCTGGCGGTGGCGATGTTGAATCAAATTTTAGGCTAAGGTTAGTTATTGATCAGGCTAGAGCCGCCAATATGCCTAAAGATAATATTGAACGGGCCATCAAACGCGGCACCGGTGAACTGGCCGGCGAAAAAATCGAGGCCGTCACCTATGAAGGTTTTGGGCCGGGCGGCACGGCTTTCATTATTGAATGTTTGACTAGCAACCGCAACCGCAGTAGCGCTACTATAAAGCATGTTTTGACTAAATACGGCGGCAGCTTGGGCGGACCCAATAGCGTCAGTTGGCTTTTTGAACAAAAAGGAATAATCCGGGTCAAAAAACTAGATGAAAATTTAGAACTTGAATTAATTGATGTCGGCGCTCGAGATATTGTCCGCGAACCAGACAATGTAGCAATTTACACTGCACCGAATGATTTAAAAAAAGTTAAAGATTTTCTAGAAAAACAGGGGGTAGCCTCGGAATATGCGGAGGTGGAATTTGTCGCTAAGGAAAAAAAGGCCGTGGCGGAAAATCAAAAAGAAAAAATCCAAAAATTCTCCGAAGAACTAGACGATAGTGAAGATGTAAATAACTACTACACTAATGCCGAAATCTAAGTTGCCAATCGCCAATCGCCAATCGCCAATTGTTATCTTAGGTATTGATCCGGGGTTAGCTGATACCGGCTTTGGAGTAATTACAATAGAAAAAAATAAACTAAGAATGGTCGATTTTGGAATCATCAAAACTAAAGCCAAAATACCGCTGGCAACAAGATTAAACCAAATTTACAACAGCTTAAACCGATTAATCAAAACATATAAACCAGACACAATTGGAGTCGAACAGTTATTTTTCTGCAAAAACGTAAAAACCGCCTTAGCCGTTGGTCACGCCCGAGGGGTAATAATGCTTACCGCCGGAAAAAACAAGGTTACCACCAAGGAATTCACGCCGTTGCAGGTAAAACAAGCTTTAACCGGCTATGGCCAAGCTTCTAAAAAACAAGTACAACAAATGGTCAAGGTTATTTTAAGCCTAAAACAAATTCCTAAACCCGATGACGCGTCTGATGCCCTTGCGATTGCCATTTGTTGTGCCCATTGTTTAAATTCAAAATTCAAAAGTTAAAAGTCAAAATTCAATTCAAAATTCAAAAATAATAATCTAGGCGAAACTTTTGACTTCAAACTTGCAATTTTGACTTTTGCCTTTTGACTTTTAACTTCATATTTTATGCGTTCAGAAATTAGAAAAGATTACATCCAAGAAAAATATGTGATTATTGCCCCTCATCGCGGCAAACGACCCCATGATATTGAACGGCCGGAACATCTACGATTGCCCAAAAAGACTAATTGTGTTTTTTGTCCTAAAAATATCGGCCGGTCCGGTAAGGTTCTGGCCACTTTCAACGAAACCAGAGAAAAAAACGAACCCTGGGCCATTAAGATTTTAGCCAACAAATTTCCTTCAGTTTCAGTTAATAACCCAAAAGCTTATGGCCAACAAGAAGTGGTGGTAGAAACTCCTAATCACTTGGCGGAAATTGAAAATTTATCAGTGGAAAGAATTGCGGAAATCTTAAAAGCCTACGCCGCTCGAACCAAAAAAATCTCTCTTGATAAAAAAATTGATTACATTTTGATTTTTAAAAATGATGGCGGTGCGGCTGGCGCTTCCATCCGCCACGCTCATTCCCAGATTTTTGCCACTGACTTTTTACCGCCGCACCTCAAAGACAAATCCCAGCGCATTCAGGCCTACAAACTAAAACATGGCCGCTGCGTTTACTGTGAAGTGATAAAAAAAGAGCGCAAAAGTCCCAGACGAGTTTTTGAAGATGATAATATGATTGTCTTTTGTCCCTTCGCGCCCATGCATAATTATGAAATCTGGATTATGCCTAAGCGACACTTGGATAATATCACTGAATTAATAAAGGATGAACGATTAAGTTTTGCCAAATTTCTAAAAAGAATCTTAAATAAAATCAATAAACTTAATCTGCCCTACAATTATTACTTTCACCAAGTAATCCATGATGAAGATCAACATTTGTACATGAAAATAACTCCCCGCGGTTCGGTTTGGGCCGGAGTAGAAATCGGCTCAGGCTTAATTATTAATCCGATTTCACCCGAAGAAGCAGCTAAGTTTTATCGGGGATAACCTCTAAATATTTATTTTTTATCATGCCAATCCCTGGCTTATCCGTTAAAACTAAATCGCCCCAAAACTGGCGGAGAAAATCAATTATCCCCTCAAGAAAAAGGCAACGGGCCTACCAAGTGAGGACTTCTTTTTCTAAGAGACCGATTCGGTTCGGTGGGCCAAAAAGAAAAATTAATACTGGTAAATTATTTAAACTAGTTTTAGTTTTGATCGTGATTGGCATTGCCTTTAGTGGTATTGCCAGTCTTTTTGTTCTAGGTTGGGTCGCTAAGGATCTGCCTAATCCAAATAAAATTATTGAGCGTTCGGTGGCTTTAAGCACTAAAATCTATGATCGGACCGGAGAAACTTTGCTCTATGATATCCACGGCACTGAAAAAAGAACTTTCATAAAACTAGAAGAGATCCCCGAGTACGTCAAACAGGCCACTTTAGTAATTGAAGACAAAAATTTCTACAAACACGGCGGAATTAGCTTTACTGGTATTATTCGTTCAGTGATAAAAAATGTTTTAACTGGCAGCAAAGCCGGCGGCTCAACCTTAACTCAGCAACTGGTAAAAAACGCAATTTTAACTTCCGAGAAAAAATACAGCCGTAAAATTAAAGAAATAATCCTATCGTATCAAATTGAGAAAAAATTTTCTAAAGATGAAATTCTCCAATTATATTTTAATGAAATTCCTTACGGCTCAGTGGCCTATGGGGTTGAAGCTGCCGCCCAAACTTATCTTGGCAAGAGCGCACGTGAGGTTACCTTGGCTGAAGCAGCAATCTTAGCGGCCTTACCTCAAGCCCCCACTTATTACTCACCTTACGGCACTCACACTGATATTTTATTCGGCCGCCAACAATATATTTTGGACTTAATGGCGGAAGAAGGCTTTATCACTAAAGAAGAGGCTGCGGCGGCAAAAAAAGAAGAAATTGAATTCAAAAAGCAAACTGAAAATATTATTGCGCCTCATTTTGTAATGTATGTCAAAGAATACTTGACGGAAAAATACGGCGATCTAACCGTTGAACAGGGCGGTCTCCAGGTTATTACCACGCTGGATTTATACAAACAAAAAATCGCCGAGGAGGTTATTACTGAAATAGCCGAGCAGAATACCAAAAACTACAATGCTAATAATGCTGCCCTAGTTGCCCTTGATCCAAAAACTGGCCAAATTTTAGCCATGGTCGGCTCAAAAGATTACCTGGCCGATCCCGAGCCTAAGGGCTGTAAGCCGGGTTTGGACTGCACTTTTGACCCCCAAGTTAATGCCACCTTGCGGCCGCGCCAGCCTGGTTCGTCATTCAAACCAGTCGTCTATTCTGCGGCCTTTAAAAAAGGCTACACCCCGGAGACTGTTTTGTATGATGTTGAAACAAAGTTTCTCAACTATGATGGCAAAAACTACGAACCAAAAAACTATGATTTAAAAGAGCACGGGCCAGTGACGATCAGAAAAGCCTTGCAGGGTTCCCTCAATATCCCAGCGGTCAAAACCATTTATCTAACCGGCGTTGATCAAGTAATTGATATGGCTGAAGATTTAGGCTACACCACTCTTAAGGACCGCAGCCGGTTTGGTCTCTCTTTGGTTTTGGGTGGTGGTGAAGTTAAACTCATCGAACACACTAATGCTTTTGCGGTTTTTAGCCGCGAAGGCGAATGGCATCCGACTAGTGCCATTATGGAAATCAAAGATAAAGACGGTAATGTTTTAGAAAAATTCGAGAAAAAAGAAAAAAAAGTTCTGGAAACTCAAATCGCCCGGCAAATCAATAGTATTCTTTCAGACAATGAATCGCGGGCTTTTATTTTTGGAGCTAATAACTATTTGAATTTAGGGGCTCGGCCAGTCGGAGCAAAAACCGGAACCACTAATGACTACCGCGACGCTTGGACGATCGGTTATACTCCTTCGCTAGCAGTCGGCGTCTGGGTTGGCAATAACAATAATGCAGAAATGAAGCGCGGCGCTGACGGTAGTGTGATCGCGGCGCCAATCTGGAATGCTTTTATGAAGCGAGTTTTAGGCGATACACCAATTGAAGCCTTTAAGGAACCCGAGCTAACCAAAACTGATAAGCCGGTTTTAAACGGCAGTATTGCTGAAGGTATTAAGGTTAAAATTGATAAAGTCTCGGGTAAGCTGGCCACTAATTTAACGCCGGAACACCTGATTGAAGAAAGAGTTTACCGCCAGGTTCATAACATTTTATATTACATCAATAAAGACGACCCGCAAGGCAACACCCCGCCCGACCATAATGGTGAGCAGTACAACCGCTGGGAAGAGGCAGTCCAGTCTTGGGCCGAGAAAAACAATTATGTTTCTGAAGAACCGCCCACTGAATATGACGATGTCCACACCATAGCCAACCGGCCATCAATTAAAATAACCAGCCCAGTTGCTAATGAAAGAATCACCAGCCGCGATTTTTCCGCTCAAGTCAGTGTTTCTACTCCCCAAGGTTCAATTAACCGAGTTGAATATTATCTTAACGACCGCTTAGTTAAAGCCGTAACTGATTCACCTTTTAATTTAAGTGTCTTTATTGAAGACCCAAATATAAAAAGCGGCTTTTATTCGCTTAAAGCTGTGGTTTATAATGACACAGAAAATACCAGAACCGACGAGATTGAATTAAATTTCCAGCTGCCTGAATTGCCTGCCACTTTAACTTGGACTAACCCTGAAAATAATCAGACCTTAGATTCCTCTGACTTTCCCCTGACTATCACGGCTGACTTAAGCAACTCATCAGATATTCAAAGAATTGATTTGTATTACAGCAACAACTACATCAACACGGCCCGCCAGTTCCCGGGCGGCAAACTGATTGCCCAGTGGCTTTCAGCCCCAGCACCAGGCACTTACCAGCTTTACGCTGAAGTCACTAATAAAAGCGGGTACACTTATAAAAGCGAGGAGATTAACATTGAGGTTCAATAAGACAAGGGGAAAAAACTGTCATTTCGAACCCTGAAATAAATTCAGGACAGGTTTGTTTTGGAATTTAAAAAAAATTATTACTTAAATCATCCCATTTAGAATTCAAACTTTTAATCAAGTTAATCTTCCACTGTCGATGCCAATTCTTTATCTGCTTTTCTCTAGTAATCGCGTCGTAAGCGTTATTATATTCTTCATAATAAACTAACTTACTTACATTATACTTTGTCGTAAAACCCTCAACTATTCTATTCTTGTGTTCGAAAAGTCTTCTTTCTAAATTATTAGTAATCCCGGTGTATAACACCTTATTATTCCAGTTAGTCAGAATATAAACAAAATATCGTCTTTGCGCCATATGATTTTTTAATAATAATGGCGCTATGTTGATTCACTTTATATAACCGTTATAATGAGCTCGTTTCGGGCCGATCCCACGGTCACCCTGAACTTGCTTCAGGGTCCCTAGCTTAGGGCAACACATCAAGATTCTGAAACAAGTTCAGAATGACGATTAGTCTAATGGTGATTTAATTTCTTTAAGCCTCTGGTTGGAAACCCTGGTATAAATTTGGGTTGTTTCTAGATGTTTATGACCTAACAATTGTTGAATATATCGAATATCAGTTCCGTCTTCCAATAAATGAGTGGCAAAACTATGGCGCAAGCTGTGGCAAGTCGCTCTTTTTTTAATATCCGCGCTATTTAATGCTCGGGAAAAAATCTTTTCCACTGAACGACTTGATAAATGAGTGTTTAACTTTTGACCGGGAAATAAATATTGACCGACTGTTTTATTTTTAATCAACTTGCCTAAAACACAAACCAGTTTCTCAGAAATTATGCTCTGCCGGTCTTTTCTGCCCTTGCCCTGTCTGACCCAAACAATTTTATTTTCCAAATCAATGTCTTCAGCTTTCAGCTTAACCACCTCACTAACCCGCAAGCCGGCTGAATACATTAAAGCTAAAATTAACTTATGCTTAGCATTTTTAACCACGCTCAAAAGCTGACGAACTTCTAGTTTCGATAAGACTACCGGCAACCGCCTGGGCCGCTTCGGCAAATTAATGGCAAATAAATAATTAAAACGTCTTTTTTTAACCTTGAGATAATAAAATTTGATCGCGTTCAAAGCCAGTCGGGCAGTGGCATTTGCCACTTTTCTTTCCCCCAATAAATACTGGATATACCTTTTAATATCTGACTCTCGGATTTCAGTCGGTCCTTTCTGGCAAAAATTCAATAAATCTTGGTTGTAGTAAAGATAAGCTTCAACGGTTCTAGGGCTAAAACTACGGATTTTTAGCTCATTTTTTAATAAATCAAAAAACATAGCGTTTTTGTTGATGATTTGTTAAGATATAACTAGGTTATATACGCTATGTTGACAAGTAAATATTAGCTTATTTTAAATATAAAAGTCAACTAGTTCGCCTAATACTAGTTGGACGCCATAAATTTATTTTTAATATTCACGGATGGATAAAGCACCTAAGCAATTCACTGGTTCGATAATATTTTTGATAATAATTGGTGTAATAATTTTTGTATCCTATTTTCTTGACAAGGAGTTAAGTAAAATTTTAGGTATCGCGGGATTTTTTGCATGGTTTCTAAGGGAATACTTTAAAAATTTGATAAATAAAGATCTTGAAAGATTTAAACACGATCTACTTGTTGAATCAACGCGTTTCAAGGTACAGTATGAAAAATTACACTCCGATAGAGCAGAGGTTGTAAAGATAATATATCAAAAAATTGCACGTGTGTCAGGAAAAATACGTAGGTCAGTACATAATCTTAGATACGAAGATCGAAAAGAAAAAAATCCAAAAATAAATGAGATCGCTGATGAATTTTACGATCTTGTATACTACTATGAAGAAAACGCACTATTTTTTGAAGAAGAAATACAAAAATTATTTAATCCGTTATTACAACTCATGTTTCAAATGTTAACCCTATTTACTTTCTTAAGCAATGACCCACAGATGGTAAAACTGGTGGATTCAGGAGAAATTAAAGAAGATGAAATGACAAAAGAAGAATTTGAAAGTAGCAGCAATGGCTTACGTGAAGAAATGGACAAAAGTGTAAATTTGCTAAAACAAAAGCTAGAAGAAAAATTCAAAAATATTATTGGATTCAAAATAATTGAAAAATAAATTTATAGCGTCCAACAGGGGCTAGCCGGTTCGCGCTTGCTAAATAAAATAATTAACATAACACTATGAAACAATTTATTAAAAAATTCAAAGCAGAAATATTGATAACTTGTGGTGCAGGACTATTTAGTTACAATATTTTAAATTTTCGGCACGGTAGTTATCAAGGAAGCTATTACTATTACCCCGATGGTACTTTATGGGGAATTTCTATTGGAATAATACTGATAACTATTGGCGTCTTAATAATTAGAAACAAGTAAAACCAAGCGCCATTATTTTATTTAACGCGCTCACCCAAATTTTGATATTATTTCTGTGATGAAGGCGAACCTTAAGCCAAACAAAATTATATCACAGAAATAATTATCAAAACTTCGGCTAGCCCGAAACGTTAGCTGCCATAATAAAAATTCATTCAATAATTAATATGATTAATCCAGAACAGCCTGCTGAAGCAGAATCATTTTTTAGTGATATTCCAGAAAATTTAAAAAGGGAATGGGAAAATATTCCCAAAGATTACGTTAGTGTTTATCATTTTACTAAACCAGAGGCACTAAAAGGAATTAGCGAGAAAGGACTAAGGCATTACTCAGACACTGCTCCGGAAGGGCAGTTGGATTACTACCAAAAAGTCAAGATTGATATAGATAGAATATTTGACCAAGTTGCCACTGAATTAGGGATTAGTCATAAACGCAGTGGAAGTGTTTTTGCCTCACCAGAATTTATGGATGAGAAACAAACAATGGGCAAAGGAAATATACCACTTGAAATAAAGGTTGATCCTCAAAAAGTAACCATCAGGGACGGCCAATTAGTGACGGCGGCGGCAAACAGTTGGCTAAGAACTCCTGATGGACAAAAATGGTTAGAAGATCATCCAGAATTTATTGCCGAAAAAAATGATAAAGAACAATTTGAAAAGCTACAGGCAGAATTTCAGGGTAATCATTTGGATTATATTAGACAGTACTGGAAAAAAGCGGTCACTTTAGATGAATGGAACCATCTTTCAGCCGAAGAAAGAAAAAAACTCTCTAAGCTACCAGAAGTAATTATCGAAGACGGAGTTGATCCTGAATTTATTCGTGTCAAAGAAAATTAATAAAATTTATATCTTTCCTAAAATGAATTTTATTACAGCAACTAACACGGTCTATCCGATTCGCTCGCTAAATTTGACTTATTTTCTTAATTTATTTAATATTATAATAGCTAAAAGTCAAAATAATTTTATGAAAAACTCTCTTTTTACAGTCTACATTGAGCAAGACGAGGACGGCGTTTTCATCGGTTCAGTCCCCTCTGTACCTAGTTGTTATGCCCAAGGCAAAACTCAAGAAGAAATGCTTGATAACCTGCGGGATGTTTTGAAATTATGTCTTAGAAATATAGATGCTAAGGTTGTATAAAAAACCATATTTGTTGGAATCCAAAACGTAAAAGTTACCCATGCCTAAGCTCATAACTATTAAACCTAAAAGGTTTATTAAAATTCTGCTGAAGCTTGGTTTTACAAAGCGTGATGCCGAAGGGTCTCACGTATTTTTTAAACATCCCGATAGTAGAACTACTGTCGTCCCAATTCATTGCAAAGAAATCAGTAAAGGACTGCTTAGAAAAATACTTAATGATATCCAATTGACAGTCGAAGAGTATGATAAATTAAGAAAATAGACTATTAAATTTAGCTCGCTCATCCAAATTTTAATAATATTTACGCGATTTGCTCCGCAAAATTTTATCACGAAAATATTATTAAAACTTCGGATAGACCGGTAACATTAGCTGCCAGATTACTTTTGAAAAGACCCACTAAAGGCACAAGGGCTTGGTGGGTCATTGAATCAAAGAGGGGTGAGGGTTGTGAAGACTTTACGTCTTCGGCGGGTCTGGCAGGATATTCACGGTCCCGTCGCGATGAATACTCACCTTAACAGGATCAAATTCATTGTCCCCTTGGTTCAGTTCTGGGACAGTCACGCTGGCAAATATGAAATCCGAGCCTGAACGCGGGGCAAGATCCAAATTGTGGACCAGTCCATCGCAGGACTTCCCGTCAATCATCAGCTTCAGGATTAAACCGTCCAGCAGATGACCAACTACGAGCTGGGGAATACTTTGGCCAGAATCCAGTACTGCACTGGTGATGATACTCCTTTTGGTTCCGCTCATAATTCAACCTCTGTTTTCTCATATTATGTTGTTTATCGCAGAATTGCGATTATTACTTATACCATGATCATATTTCACCTGTCAACTCTTAAAAACTATTTAATTATTACCATATGACTTCCATTGAAGAACTAAAAAAAGAAATTGAGGAAATTAAAGCCAGAAACTTTCGGGTTGAGGCTGACAAAGCCTGGGAAACCAGTTGGACCAGGCGATTTATTATTCTTTTGCTCACTTACATTGTTATTGTCATTTTTTTCTTTGTGGCCAAGTTACCTGATCCGTTTGCCAATGCCGTTGTACCATCAGCGGCCTTTGTTTTGTCAACGCTAACTGTCCCACTTTTTAGAAAATGGTGGCTTAAAAATATTCACAAAAAATAGTTTTATTTCATTAAAAAAAGAAGACCACTGAGATTCCAATTCGTCGGGACTAAACAAAAAAACAAGTTGCAGAATAAAAAAGAGGGCCACACTTGACGTGTGACCCAGCTGGTCATTAACACAGGGTAGTAGTTGATCCGACTAAAGTGTAGCAACCTTGATGAGCTGTTCGATCGCCGCCGAGTTCAGAAGTTGTTTTGGTATGAGGTACGGCTCACCCTCCGCCGAGCGGCCTGCCAGAACGAGTACCGTGAGTCTTGGAAATTGGCTTCTTAGTCGCCGGGCGGCGTTGAGCATAGCCACAGATATAAAGATAACCGTGTCAATATGTTTCTCTTTCGCCTTCGCCACTGCCCCTTCCTCTGACTCGACAACTTCCACGACCGCCTCTTTCTTTGGCTCATCATCAGGCTTCTCTTTGGGTTGCTCAACATCTCTAAGATGCTCCTTGAGCATATCCACAAAAGTGTTATATTGCTCCTTCTCGAACAATCCATCGTGAACAATGAGAATCTGTTTTGGCTCATGATATACCATTGGCATCACCTCCCTTAAAAGAACATTATATTTATACTTCATTTGATAGGATATCCTAACATATCTGTAAGCCGACGTCAATCTTAAAATTTTAAAATTATACCATTAAAAAGAGAAGTCCACCTACGTTCTGATAAATCGGGACATGGGCGGGCTTTAGTATATATGACGTTGTTAGACACTTTAGATGGTTTGATCAGGCTTTTGGCCTAACCCTGATGATAGCGCGACAAGGCTCTTCATTCTCATCATACCAAACTATCCGACAAAGATCAGGACCACCGGTTAGAACCCCGGGTTCATGGATACCCCGTGGTTTATGCCCTTTTATTGGCGGATGATCAACAAAAGTGTCGCCATTCACCACATCGTCTCCAACCATTTCATGCCCCGGAACGTCAACCTCAATTGCCACTATTACACCTCCTTTGCGATCTTATAATAAAAAAGCCGATGGCTTTAAACTGGCATTTTAGCATGCAACTAAGATATAGTCAAGGCTAAATAAAAATAAGTAACTGCGCGTTTTGCTGTTACTTACTTTATAATTAAATTATTTAGCGTAACCAATCGGCACAATTACCACTGGCCGCAAATTGGCTGATAACTCTAAAATTTCTTTAACTTTTTCTTCATTGAAAGCACCAACCCAGCAAGTGCCTAAACCAAGTTCAGTGGCAGCTAAAAGTAAATTCTGGGTGGCAGCAGCAGTATCTTGAATTGAATAAAGCTCAACTCCCCGCTGGCCATAATTTTGTTTAGCTGTATCTAAATCAGTACAAACCACAATAATCACTGGCGCTTGATTAATCCAATCTTGTCCAGAACTAATTGCCTCATCAACTAACTTCCTTTTAACTAAGATGTCTTTAATCACCTCAAAATACCAATCCTGCATGTTGCCGGCTGAAGGCGCGAGCCTAGCGGCTTTTAATAATCTTTCAATTTGTTCTTCGGTAATTTTCTTGTCAGGATTAAATGATCTAACACTATGACGACTTTCTAAAACTTGCCAAAAATCCATAAAAGTAAAGTAAGCTATTAAGCGAGATAAGTAAATTAAGTAGTTTAAATTAACTCACTAACTTACTTACTTTACTTATCTCGCTTAATTTACTTTTACTGTTTAATCGGCATGATGATATAAAGATAATCAGACTTCTTACTAACTGGCTTTAAAACGCAGGGATTATTGCCGTCAATGACATCAACTTCCACTTGATCGGAATCAATATTTTGCAATCCATCAAGTAGGTAGCGATAGTTAACCACAATACTATTACTCTCGCCATTAATGTCAGATGACAGACGGGAAACACTTTCTCCTAACTGAGCGTTGGTGGAAGAAACTATCACTTCTTTTTTATCAGGGGAAAACTCCAAATTTACATCATAAATTCCGCTTCGGGCAAAAAGACTGGTAGTTTTGGTCACCTTAACAAATTCATTTGTATCTAAAACAGTTTTGGTTTTGGTTTGTTGAGGAATGATCTGACGATAGTCTGGGTACTGACCTTCGACTAAACGAGAAATTAATTCGGCATTACCTAAAGTAAAAAGTATTTGATTTTCTGACAAACTAATTTCAATATTATCTATGTCTGAAATTGCCGCTGGGTCTTTAAAACCGCCCAAAATTCGCAACAACTCTTGCAGGGTTTTAACCGGCACAATTATATTTTTTTCTACTTCTGATGATTTACTGTCAAGTTCAACACTTTTTTCGGCCAAGCGATAACTATCAGTGGCTGCCATAGTTAATCGGCCGTTACTGAAATTAAAAGAAACCCCATTAATCTCCGGCCGGGTTTCACTGGTTGAAACAGCAAAAATTATTTGGCTAACTGCCCGGCGGAAGTCTTCGGTTTTAACTAAATAACGATTGGTTCGCTCGATTTGGGGAATTAAAGGAAAATCAGTGGCTGGTTGCCCTTTAATTTTGGTTGAATAATTTTTACACTTTACTTCCAAAATCTGGTCCTGCCCTTCCTTGGATTCTTTGGGGGCAAAAAGATCAACCCTGTCTTTTGGTAGCAAGCTGATATAATCAGCCAATAAACGCGATTGGACCGTGAATTCACCCTCTTCCTCGACCTTACCCCGGATTTCACAACTAATCCCAATTTCAAGGTTGGTGGCTGATAACTTAATGGTTTTATTTTTGACCTGAAACAAAATATTGTTTAAAATTGGCAGCGCCGTATTTTTAACTGCCAGGTGACTGACAACAAATAAACCTTGATTTAAATTTTCTTGCGTGCAGGATATTCTCATATAAATTTTATTATTATAATTAGAGATTTATATATAATAATATTAATAATAGGTGTGGGAAAAGGGATAAGTCAAATTTTTAGGTCAAATTAGGTTAATAAATTTGTTTTTTAAAATTATATTTTTAGGATAAATTGGGGGTAACCTCGGGGTCAAATCTTTCAATAATTATTTGTTTAAAATCTTACCCAACTTCTTAGTCTATTCATCCTAACTTTTTTCCAGGCTTATCCCAAACTTTCTCCCAGTTAATTATTGGTTGTAAAGTTTTTCTTTAAGCAATCTTATATCCTGATTAATTTTTTCATCTTCGTCAATTATCCCTGAAATTTTTAAGTAAGCATGCATCGCAGTAGTATGATCACGGTTGCCAATTTCTTGACCAATCGAAGGGTAAGAGCTTTTTAGTTCCTCTCTCATTAAATACATTATAATCTGGCGAGGTATAGCTAAACTTTTTTTGCGGCAACTACCCAACAAATCATCAATTTTTAGGTCATAGAATTCAGAAACTGCATTTATAACCTGCTTAGGGGTAATAGACCTTTTTTGACTGGCTGTCGAGAGGGTAAAGAGGATTTTTTTAACGTTTTCTAAAGTAGGATTGCTGCCGTCTAATTGGTGATGGGCGATAATTTTATTTAAAGCACCCTCTAACTCTCTGATATTATTCTGGATTGAAGTAGCTAAATAATTAATGATATCATCATTTAATTTATAGCCTTTTTCCGTTAATTTTGTGCGTAAAATTGCGGTTCTAGTTTCTAGGTCGGGCATTGAAATATCAGCAATCATACCCCATTCAAACCTAGAGCGTAGACGTTCTTCCAGGGCCGGGATTGCTTTAGGCGGTCGGTCAGAAGTAATTACTATTTGTTTATTAAGCTGGTGCAATTCATTAAAGGTGTGAAAAAATGCTTCTTGGATACCTTCTTTGCCGGCTAGAAAATGAATATCATCAATTAACAAAACATCAACCGAACGATAAGTGTCTTTAAATTTATCAATTTTGTTGGTTGAAATTGATTTGATAAAATCATTGGTGAATTTTTCGCAAGAAACATAGAGAACTTTTTTAGTCGGAATATATTTTAAAACCTGGTTGCCTACAGCTTGCATCAAATGGGTTTTACCTAAACCCACTCCACCATAAATAAAAAGAGGGTTATAGACCTCACCTGGTTTTTGGGCTACTGCTAGGCTCGCCGCTTGAGCTAATTCATTACCTTTGCCAATAACGAAGCTGCTGAAGCTGTAGCGAGGGTTAAGACCGAACCGGTTGATTGCTTGAGGTTCAGCTGCACTTTCTATTTTTTCAACCCCAATTTCTATTGTTTGTTGAATTTTTTCCTCAGCTGCCTTAGTTCGTGACTCGACTTTGTAGACAATATTTCTTATTTGATTATCAGTGATTTTTTGTAATGCTTTTAAAATAGCAGTATGATATTTTTTTTCTAGCCAAGCCTTAGTAAAAGTGTTAGGAACTGCTATAGTGATAGTCTCATTTTCACGCGAAGCAATAAAAGTATTTTTAAACCACGTCGTAAAATTAGCTTTGCTTAAAGCTAGCTCCAGTTCTCCTAAGGCGGCTTGCCAGATTTTTTCTGCCTCCATGTTTTTATTTGATTAATAATTTATTTATGATGTTGAAAATTTTGATGGTGAGTTTCATTATAACACAGCGACGTGTTAATAAAAACATTAACAGTATCAAGTAAATGTTAATAAGATGTTGATTAATTGTGTATAATAAAATTAAACCTTTTAAACCAATTAGTCAACCCCCCTTCTTTTTATAAAAAATAGCTAAAACCTTTGACTTATCACTAATAAACTGATATTATATACCTGTTAAGGATTATATTTACTTTAAACGACGTAATTCCATTTAATTCATTTTTATGCCCAAAAGAACTTATCAACCCAATAAACGAAGGGCCAAAAAGAAGCACGGTTTTCGGAAGCGGATCGCTACTAAGTCTGGTAGAAACGTTTTAAAGAGACGAAGAAACAAAAAAAGAAAAAAATTAACTAAATAGGACATGCTAGCCAAAAAGTATCGTCTGGCTAAAGAAAAAGACTTTAAAAAAATTATTGCTTCAGGAAGGTCTTTTTTTTCCCCCAGCTTCAGATTAAGATATCTAGCGACTAATTTAGACTTTAGCCGTTTGGCAGTGATAGTTTCGGCTAAAATTAGCAAAAAAGCGACCGTTCGTAACCGGCTTAAAAGGCAGATGAGAGAGATTATTCGTCTTAACCTTAAACAAATCAAGCCCGGTTATGACATATTAGTTTATTTTAAAAATCAAGCCCTGGGTAAAGATTATCATGAGCTTGAACAGGAATTTATTTCGGCCTTAAAAAAATTAAGACTAGTATAAAACAATGAATTATTTTACCCTTGAAGTTCGGAGTCTAGTCTTAAAATCAATTAGGCTTTATCAAAAGACACTATCTTTTGATTATGGTATTTTTAAATTCTTGTTTCCTAATGGGTTTTGTCGTTTTCATCCAACTTGTTCCGAATATGGTTATCAGGCAATTGAGAAATATGGCGTAATCAAAGGGGGGTTAAAAGCCTTATGGCGGGTTTTGCGCTGCAACCCTTTTAGTAAAGGGGGTTACGATCCTCTGGTTTAGAAAGAATCAAGGATTAAGAATCAAGAATCAAGGGTATTTATCTTCCTTAATTCTTGATTCTTGATTCTTAATTCGAGCAGCATGATTCAACTATTCAACACCATTCTTTATCAGCCATTATTAAATTTATTGGTGTTTTTTTACAATGTTATTCCTGGTAGTGATATGGGGGTGGCTATAATATTGCTAACGGTTGTGATCAAATTGATTTTATATCCGCTTTCAGCCCAGTCAATCAAAGGTCAGAAAGCCTTGCAGCAACTCCAGCCAAAAATTGAAGAGATGAAAAAGAAATATAAAGACGACAGAGAAAGACAGGCCAAAGAGTTAATGCAGCTTTATAAAAATGAGCATGTTAATCCCCTTTCTTCCTGTTTGCCGCTTTTGATCCAACTGCCAATTTTAATCGCAGTTTATCAAGTTTTTATAACCGGTTTGAAGAATGGTAGTTTGGATTTACTTTATCCTTTTATTAAAAACCCCGGCCAACTAAATGCAGTTGCATTTGGATTTTTAGATTTATCTCAGCCAAATATTGTTTTAGCTCTGCTGGCTGGTGCCGCTCAATTTTGGCAGGCTAAGATGCTTTCAGTTAAAAAACCAGCCGTCAAAAGCGTTGGCGCCAAAGATGAAAATTTGATGGCAGCAATGAATAAACAGATGCTTTATTTCATGCCGTTAATGACAGTAGTGATTGGTGTTAGTTTACCGGGTGGACTAGTTTTGTACTGGTTTTTAATTACCTTACTGACTGCCTTGCAGCAGGTAATAATGTTTAGAAAAAATAAAAAAAATGGTTCAAATCAAAATCCGCCAGCAGTTATAGAGGGTGAAAAAGTTAGTAATTAGATATTTAGTTAGTATGGAAATTACTAGTGACAACCTCATTAATTTACCGGTTTATACCCAGAGTGGACAATATCTAGGTCGGGTTACTTCTTTTGAAATTGATGTTGATAGTTATGCTATTATTTACTATCATGTCCGGACCGGTTTAATTAAGGGATTGTGGCATCAGGAGTTACTGATTAGTCAGAGCCAGGTAATTTCTGTTAGTAAAGAAAAGATGGTGGTTGATGATAATGTGGGAAAACAACCAGAAGCTGATTGGGAAAAAATAAAATTAGTAACGCCCGCGGCAGAATAGAATTTGAGGCTATAAGAATATATTAAAACCCGTAAAGACGCGATTAAGTGTATCTCTACGGGTTTTAAGAATAATTCATTTTAAAACATTCTACTTTTGCCAACGATAAGTTTTAATTTTTTAGGCACAACTTCTATCTTAACTGGGGTTTTCAAAACCTTTTGGCCGTCAGTAATTACTGAAATTGACTTTTGACTTTTGACCACCAGTTTCTTAAATGGAATAATACTTCTTTCTTCATCTTTTTTAAAAATTTTTAGAAATCCGTTAGTAAAAGGTTGAATAAAAACCTCTAAAAATCCGTCTTTAGGATTGAAATAATTAAGGTCAGTAGCAAAAATCGGCCTAAGGTTGTAAATAGCGATTTGGCTATTTTCTTGTTGGGGTTTGATGCGGTATTGATTTTCGCATTCAATAGTAATCTGACTACTACTGATTTGGATACCAGATAGAAAATAGGTTTCATTAATTTTTCCTAAGTCGATTTTTTCGATGATTCTAGCCGCCAGTACATCGCAGGCTTTTTGACCTTCAGGAATACCTAAGGTTTGAGCAATTCTATTATCTGGCCCGATCGGGATTAAACCGACGGTTATGTCATATTTAGCGACAACATTAACGATTTGGTTTAAAGTTTTATCGTCTCCGACAACCACCACTGTTTTTACTCCATTTCTAATTTCATCTAGTATTAACTCTTTAATGTTTCTTAAAGGAGAAATCCGGCAGATTTTGCCGCCTATTCCAAGATCAGTTAGCCTAGTTTCAATTCGGGCTAGAGTATTACTAAACTTTTTATTATTCAAAAAAGAATCGTAAAGATACAAATACATATTTTAAATTTATTGCACCCGTCCCGGGATTTCATCGAGAATTTCTTTAACTCTTTCTTTATTTTTTGATTTTTCTGAATCACTGATTTTTTCTGGTTTTGATTTTCTTTCTTCACCAGCCTGGCACTTGCCTTGTAGGGTTGCACCAGAAACAATCGTTAGAATTTTCGTTTTGACATCACCAAAAATTTTAGCCGTACTAGTTAATTCTAGATTTTCTTTAATTTTGACATTGCCCTGGACTTCGCCAGCAATAAGCGCATTAGCGGCTGTGACGCTGGCAAAAATTTTTGCACCCTCACCGACTTTTAAATTTTTTTCAGTTTTGATTGTGCCCGAGACCATTCCTTCAATGATTACATCACCGGCCGCTACAAAGTCGCCCTCTACCTGAACCGATGGTCCAATTATGGTTTCGACGTCATCTACTCCGCCTTCTTTTTTAAACATAAGTTTCTGATTTAATAATTAACTTATAATTAATATGTTATTATTCTAAAATTTTTTGGTGTTACTGTCAAAGACTTAACCCACCACTTATTTTACTCAAAAGTCTTTTGTTTGGTTTACGGTTTTTTGAAAGGACAACTTCGGAACATGAAAAGAGGCTCAGTAAAATAAGCAGGGGTTGATTATTTTTAAAATCTATGTTAGATTAGTTTTGTCACTAAATTTTAAATGGAATTATGCCAGTTAAAAAAGCAGCCTTTAAAGCTTTGAGGCAAAGTAAAGTTAGAGCTCAAAAAAATAAAAAAGTTAAAAGCGATGTAGTTGCTTTAGTTAGAAAAGTGCGTAAGTCAGTCGTTGCCAAAGACCTTAGCAAGGCTCAAAATTGGTTGAAGCAAGTAGTTAAAAAGATTGATAAAGCCGTTCAAAACGGAGTGATTAAAAAAAATACTGCTGCTCGGCAGAAATCACGTTTAACTAAAGCTGTCAATGCCTTAGTTAGAAAAGGTGATTAGCTTTTAACAATTAGTAAATCAAACAAAACCTCTGGGGAAACCTGGCTGGTTTTTATTTTATAATCAATTTCTAGCAAACGGCTGTATGTTTTTTTTAAACTATCTAGGTCATAATTTTTGACCTGAGCCATTGTCTTTTTAATTACAAACGGATGGAGTCCAAGCTGGTAGCCCAGTCTTTTATCAGGATAGCCACTGCCATTATTTTCAACAAAGCCTTTGATTAAGAGTAAATTTTTATACTGCCAAATAATTTTTGACAATAGTTGAGTCGGCATTACACCACTTTGGAGTTGATCCGAGACTAATTTTAAAGCCAACTTTTTATTTTTTTGGCCCAAAGCATCGGTTAATTTGAAAATATCGTCATCAAGTTTGGTTTTGACTAGATTTTGGACGTCATTAACGGAGACTTCTTTATTTTTAGCGTAAGCGATGAGTTTATCAATTTCAGAATTTAGTTGCCAGAGATCATTACCAATAAAATCAATTAGCATCGCTAAAGCCGCTGGGTTGATTTGCCCGTCCTTTTTTTTAATTTCAGCGCTAGCCCATTTTCTAACTTCAGATGTTTCCAATAATTCGAATTCTTGGACATACTTTTCTTTTTTGAGCCGCTCGAAAAGTATGTTGCTTCGCCGGGTTGAAATTTTTGATTTTTTCCGGCTGGTTTTTATGTTACCTAAATCACCCTCCCAAAAAATTAAGATAACGTCTGTTAGACCATTTTTATCCAGAATTTCTAAAATTTCCTTTTGGATTTTTTGGCCGCGGTTTTTAGCGATTAATTCCTTAATGACCACCATTCTTTTTTTAGCCAGAAACGGTGGCGTGGCAATGGCCTTTTCAAACTCAACGGTTTCTAGTTGCACCCCGTCCAAAGTCGCCAGATTCAAACCAGTTTTATCAACTTCTTTGATAAATTTATCTTTTAACCCCTTTAATTTTTGGTTGGACCGAAATGTATCTGGTCCATAGAGGAGGATTATCATGGTTTATTATTGTATCAGAATTTATTTAAAATTGGTAGGAACGTTAAGTGTAGCATCTTTAAGTAATTTAATTAATTGATTTTAATGTTCCCCAGCTATTCCCGGCTTCGATGTGGGTTTCAACCGGTGCCCTTAATTCGTAAACGTCTTCCATTGATTTTTCGACAAATTTCGCCACTTTTTTAATGTCTTTTTCTGGCACTTCAAAAACTAATTCATCGTGAACCTGTAAGATCAACTTAGTTTCTAAAGAGATTTTACCTAAGCTCTGTTGGATTGCAATCATTGCCAATTTCATTAAGTCAGCCGCTGTGCCTTGAATCGGGTGATTAACCGCCATCCGTTCGGCCCCTGCTCTAATTGGCTGGATTGAAGAATTAATTTCAGGCAGATATCGCCGGCGGCCAAACCAGGTTTCCACAAAGCCTTTTTCGTGGGACAGTTTTTTGGTTTCTTCTAAAAATTTTTGAATTGATTGATGAATTAGAAAATAACGGTCAATAAATTCTTCGGCTCTCTCGCGGGAAATGCCGGCGTATTCCGATAATCCCCAGGCACCTTGGCCGTAAATTATGCCAAAATTAATGGCTTTAGCGGCATAACGCATCTCTTTAGTGACTTTGTCTAGGGGAATCTCATTAATTTCAGCCGCGGTTCTTGTATGAATATCTTCACCCTTTTTAAAACTCTCGATCATTCTTTTATCGTTAGCCAGTGAAGCAATAATTCTTAATTCAATTTGGGAATAGTCGGCTGAGAGAATTTTATAGCCACTTGGAGCAATAAAGGCTTTGCGGATTTGTTGGCCCAGCTCAGTTCTAATCGGAATGTTTTGTAAATTAGGGTCAGACGAAGAGAGTCGGCCGGTGGCTGCAACTGTTTGGTTGAAGCTGGTGTGAACTCGGCCATCGAGCGGGTTGACTAACTTTGGTAAAGCATCTAGGTAGGTTGATTTTAATTTGGCCAGTTCTCTAAATTCGATAATATAATCAATAATTTTATGTGTCCCCTTAAGTTTTTCTAATTCAGAGGCAGCCGTAGAAATGCCGGTTTTGGTTTTACCTAAGCCCTGAGTGGAAATTTTGAGCCTATCAAATAAAATCTCTTTAAGTTGAATCGGCGAAGCAACATTAAATTTAGTGCCAGCCAGTTTAAAGATTTTAGTTTCGATTTCTTCTAATTTTTTACCGACCTCTTTTCCCATCTGGCTTAAAAAAGTGGTATCAATTATTACGCCATTACTTTCCATCTCAGCCAGTACTGAAATCAGCGGTACCTCTATTTTTTCTAAAAGCCCTAGGTTATTATTTTTCTTTAGTTGTTCAGTTAAGGGTTTAACTAGTCGCCAGGTGAAATCGGCATCTTCACAAGAGTAGTCTGATACCTGCTGAATTGGCACTTGCTCGAGTGAAATTTGGTTTTTGCCTTTGCCAATCAAATCAGTAATCGGCTGCATTTGATAGCCTAATTCAGTGAAAACTAAACCATCCAAATTGTGTTGCCGGCTACCTGGGTTAATTAAGTAGGAGGCTACCATGGTGTCGAATGAAATTCCTTTGAGGTTAATACCAGCGGTTCGTAGTGATTCTAGGTCGAATTTAATATTATGGCCAACTTTTTTTATCTGATCGTTTTCTAAAGTTGGTTTAATTTGTTCTAGCCATGGCTCGGCGGCGGGGAGGTAAAACGCCCCACCATCTTTCCAACAGAAGCTGACCCCCAAAAGTTTACTATTAAAGGGGTCAATACTTGAAGTCTCGGTGTCTATAGCAAATATCTTTTGTTTTTTTAGTTGGGCTAGAAATTTCTCAAATTTATCGTCATTATCAATCAATTCATATTTAACGTTTTGACTTTTAGCCCTAACTTGATGAGTCCCAAAATCAAGCGTTGTTTGACCGGGCATTGTCCCGTGCTGCAGTTCTTTAGGAAGTTTGTTGATTAGAGATTTAAACTCCAACTCTTGGAATAAGGCCACTACTTCAGCGGCATCAAAGCCTTTTACTTTTGCCTCAGTCAATTTAAATTTTATTGGCACGTCGTTAATTAGCTGGCAAAGTTTTTTTGACATCGTTGCTTCTTTTTTGTGTTCTTGCAGTAAATTGCGGTAGCGATCGGTAATTTTTGGCGAATCAATATTTTTATAAATATTTTCTAAAGTCTTGAATTCTTTAAGTAAGTTAATGGCGCCTTTTTCGCCAATACCCTTAACACCAGGAACGTTATCCGAAGGATCGCCTCGTAGAGCCTTGTAATCAACCATTTGGTAAGGCATTAGTCCTTCAAATCGTCTTTTGACTGCAGCGATATTGTAAGTAATGGTATCCGAAATCCCCTTGTGCATAGTGTAGACTTCAGTATTTTCGTCGACTAACTGTAAAGTATCAAGATCACCAGTCACAATTACTGAATTGATTTTTTCGACCTGTTTATCTTTGACTAAAGTGGCAATAACATCATCAGCTTCAAAGTTGCTTTTTTCATAAATTGGGATATTGAAAGTCTTGACTACTTCTTTAATGCGAGGGATTTGAGCATAAAGTTCATCCGCCTGCTTGACTCTGGTTGCTTTGTATTCTTTATATTCTTGGTGGCGAAAAGTTGGACCGGCTAAATCAAAAGTTACTGCTAAGTAATCCGGTTTTAAATCTTTGAGTACTTTTAATAAGGTCATCGTAAAACCATAAACTGCATTGACAATTTCCCCGCTTTTGGTAGTCAGGGTCGGAGGTAAAGCATGCCAGGCACGGTGAATCAAAGCGTTGCCATCAATGATGATAAATTTTTCCTTTTTTGCGACCATATTTTAGTTTCCCTCCCCCCTCGTGGGAGAAGGCTAGGGAGAGGGGGTCTAAGTTTTACTTCACCTTCTCCTTAACCCCGCCAAGGCGAGGTTAATCCTCTCCCACCTCTCGGCCCTGAGCCGACTCTCTATTGCTCGAGGCCGAAGGGTCAAGGGAGAGGAAAGCTTTAGATATACTTTCATTATATCATTTTTACCCAGTCAAAAGAAAAAACGGCGCATCAGTTGATACGCCGTCGGACAAAAAGGTACGGGATAAAGCTCAAAAGGCAGAGCTGACTCTTCAGAAGCGGATTTCAGCTAGTAGCTGACACGGCCTCGGTTTCCATACAAGGAAACTGTTCAATCGCCAGAGCTGTTTCAATCGCAGTTAGTGCTTTCTGGCGAGTTGCCTCATTGAGTCGAGGGAGTTCCATCAGTGGCAGCCGGACTGCAGTGTCAAACATGCAGGCCAGAGGAATGGGGTTCTTAACGGCAAAAACTGCTTTGACGCAAGGTAGAAGCGCCTCCTGCAGTTCTTTGGCCGCTTCCCACTGTCCAGCCGTAGCTAGCTCGGTTAGCCGCTGAAACTGTCGTGGCCAGCGATTGGCTGAAGCCGAAATCACACCTGTACCGCCCCGGCGCATAATCTCATAGACCAGATGGTCTTCGCCTGAAACCACGCGGAAATCGTCCGGGTTGGTCGCCGCGACAATCTGGTCAACTTTGGTCAGATCACCAGATGCTTCTTTGATTCCGATGATGTTGGGGTGAGCAGCCAGTTGAATCGTTGTTTCAGCGGCCAGGTTGCTGGCGGTTCGGCCCGGCACATTGTAAAGAATAATCGGGATTTGCCGTGGAGCCAGGGCATCAGCGATAGCTTCGAAATGAGCAATCAAACCTTCCTGTGGCGGATTGTTGTAGTAGCCAGTGACATGAAGCAGAGCTTCAATCGGCGCCTGTTCAGCAATCCGCAGCGAAAGTTCAATTGCCTCTTGGGTGGAATTGGAGCCAGCGCCAGCCAGCAATTGGACCGAACGTCCTTTTTCATGAGCGTACCAATGGGCATGAGCCGCTCCTTTCAGGACTACTTCCACGTGTTCATCATGGGACAAGGTGGCTGATTGGCCAGTCGTGCCGGCAAACAAAAGACCAGTGACGCCAGCATCAATGAGCTGTTCAGTTAATTCAAATAACCTCGGCCAATCAATGCGGGGAGTGGGAAGATCCCGAGTCATTGGGGTGATCATTGCGACATGACAACCAGCGAGATTTTTAGCAGTAAACATAATCTTTTCTCCTTTCTCGTTTTTTACTAGTTTCTACTTCAGTTGGCGTAGCTGACGCTTACTAGCTTTTTCCTCCTTTTTTGCTTAATTTTAAAGGTTCAGGATAATACAAAAAAACTGCCAGTCCAGGCAGATTCTTTTGTGGCTAACAATTTACAAAAAGGCAATCAACCTGGACTAGAAGTCAGGCTTCTTGCTCTTCTTGAGGTTGTTAGCTTGATAGGTCATGGAGTTAGTATAACACGAGGAAATCTTTTGTCAACCCCCTCCCCTATTTTACTCAAAAATATTTTATCAAAGCCGTAATTTTTTTATAAAATAATCTTCAAATATATAAAAATTAATCAGTAAAATAGGGGAGGGGTAAAGAAAAATCCCCGAACACGAGTCCGTGTTCGGGGCAGCGTTAGGCCTTAGTCTTGGGTGACTAACGAGAAAGTGGCGGTGACTTAGTCATCACCGCTTCGGAGAAAGTTTGGTTTGCAGAAACGTTCATCTGTTTAATCTTGGCTTGAGTTTCTGGTAGGAACCAAACTCCTCTAATGAGAACCAGAAGTGTCTCATCGTCCCCTTCAACAATAAAGCCGGTTCCGCTTTCACCGTCAAGCGCTTGGTAATCAATGAAGCAGCGGGGGCTCTTGGTGTGTTTACCAATAATGCGATGGCGCGTGCCGCTGGTTAGACATGTTACCCAATCTTCCGACTTAGTCAGTACGAAATCCGAAACTTCCTTTCCAGATGGTTCAATGGTGATACTTCGGATTGGCTTAGCTGGACCAGGCATACCAATCGCCAGGTCGATTGCCCCAGTTTGTTTGAACGTGGGGTAACTCATCTCGCTAATCGAGTATTGGACTGGCGGCTGATCATATGCCAATTCGTAGGTGTATTCATCTTCGCTGGGCATATCACGACGCAGCATATGGCCAGCGGTGACAATCCGCCAACCAAAGTCAGTGTTAACCGCCGTACAAACACCACGATACTCTCCATTGCGGAACAAGAAACCTGGTTGATACCGCTTGCTGATTGGTTCAGCTGGCAGACGGTTTAGGATGAGAGAGTAGATCGGGGGGTATGTTTTTGCTGATTTCAATAATGGAAATTGGGTCAAAAAAATCACGATCAGAACTGCGGAAACTACCAGTGGAAGAAGCCCGATAATTATGAGCCTTCTATTTGCTTCTTCAAGATCCCTCTGACCTCTTCGAGCTTGCTTAGCTTTTTTATTGCTCACAATCACCCCTCCTTAGTGGTTGATTTAATTGTTTAGGTTCAAAATTTGGCACTTGCCAAACAATTTAGACTAGCAAACAAATTATTTTCTGTCAACTCCCTAAAATTGTATGAGCACTTGTTAAAAATTTATATTTCTGAAATAATAAAGACAGCTTTATAAATAAGCTAAATCTATGCCAGAGACTGAAAGTAGCCTTTTGGAGGAAGAACAAAAAAAATCAGCTCCTGATTCTGAACAGGAGTTTTTAGTTGGCGAAGAAAAAGGAGAAGACAAGAAATCTTCTGATTATTTATTTGATGAATTACTCAGTGAAGGATTTAAGAATCGACGAAGGGCAGAACAAATTGAAGCTCTTGGCGAAACTGCTGGCGGGGTTGATGACAAAGAAAAAAACAGACAAAGAATACAGGAATTAGAGGAGCGCGGAGAATTAGCTGCTAGGGTGCCAAAAGCATCTGAAGCAGTAATCAAAGAAACAGAAGTTTCTCAAGAGACGATTGGCGAAAAAGAGGCTGCACCGGTTGTTAATATTGAGAGTTACCGCCAGGCTCAGAAAGAAATTTTGAAACAATGGGGAGAATCTGCAGACATAACTAATGAACATCAACAGAAAATGGCCTGGTATAATGCTTTTTTAAAACTGCCGCCAGATCATCCTTTGCGCCAGCAAGTCGAGGCAAGATTTCAGGAATGGGAGCGACTGGATCTCGAACAACACCAAAAAAATTGGGCCAACGAATTGAATCATAATGAGTACAAAACTCACGAGGCCTTGCAAAAAGGTGAAGCTTTCCGCCAGATTTTAAATGAGGTAGAAGTTGATTTACCTGGTCAGAAGCAAGCTGAAGTTATTGATTTACCAAAACGAGTGACAGTGGAGGAATTGTTAGAGAAGCCATCTTTTGAAGAGCCAATAAATATTGAAGAGATAGAAAAAATTGATCCTGCCGAGCGCATGGATAGTTATTTACTGGGTTTACAGACAGAGTCGCCTGCCCAAAAGAGACGTTGGCGTTTATTTCGACGTGAGAAAAAACCAACTGAAGAGGAGTTAGACTTTCAGTTTGCAGAAGCCAGGCAAAAATTTAATGAACATCAGCAGTTTCTTAGTGATGCTAGAGAATATATTAATAATTTGGGTAATAATGAAAAAGCCAAAGCCACAGCCGTTGTTAATGAGATTGAAAGTAATTTCAAAAAAAGAGAATCAGTGCGATCAGATTATCTTCAACCGCCAGTTGATATTAGCTATAAAGACAAAGTAGATATGTTAAATGCTTTAAGAAACGCCAATGAAATTTTGAAAGATAGAAATATAGAAATTAATCAGGCTTTACTCGAAGTTTTAGGACGGACCCCGGCTCAAATCGAAGCCAAAGAGCGATTGAATTCGCAGTTAGAAAAAATTCGTAGCCTAATTAAGTACCGAGAACAAAAACTAGCAGATTTTAGGCAGGTCGGTGGTAAATTGATTGATGTTTTGGCTAAGAAAGGTTGGTCTGATGATAAAAAGTCTAGGTATGAGTTACTTCAACAGCAACAAGAAGGTATTGCCGGCATTCTGCGAGAAGTCAAAGATGAGCTTAGCACTTACCCGGAGGAGTTGATTAATCAGGTTAAAGATGAATTCAAAAAAGAAAAGTTAAGACAAGGGCCGGAGATTGAAGAAATAGCTGCTTAAATTATTATAGATTTTATATTTACTCCCTCTTTTTTGGGAGATTTTTAGTAAAGAAAAGAGTCCCTGGAGGGACTCTTACAAAGCGAGAAAGAGGAGCTTGGGGCTTTTGACTAAGCCCGGTTGACTGTGTTCGGACCTAAGCCCGGAGGGGGATGTTCACCTGGCGCGTCGTCGCCACCATACCGGTCTGCCGGACTGCGTTTTCACAATAGGTCTTGAAGTCGGTCAGGGGCCTGACGCTGTCGGGTCCGTCGCGCGTGGTCATAGCCACATAAGGATGTCCGCGATTCGTCGCGATGGTCCTGGCTCCAGTCAAGGTGATCTCGGGGTGACCGCGTACTGCGGCCGTCGTCTGATTCGTCGTAATATAGGTGATCTCGTTGGCGTTCTTTTCATACGCCATCAATCTGTTGGTCGCGACCGCCGTTCCATGCGTCTTCTCGGAGGCGATCAGACCCTGCGTCTGCTCGGTCGGGGCGATGGCCGTCGTCGTGTCATGATTCTTAATGGCCGATATTCCGACCAGGCAGAGGACCGCAATCAGCAACGTAAACGCTGCGAAGGTGAGGAATTTCCTCATCAAAAGGTCCTCCTTTCTAGGAGCTGTTAGCTCCATCTTTCAGGTTAAGTTCATTTCCTCTTTCTTGCTCCATAGCATTGTTCAGTAAAGGTACAGAATCTATTATTTTTTTATGATATCATAATCATTGTTTTTTGTCAACGAGTTTGATAAAATTTATATTAGTTAGCAAGCTTGTTAACTTGATTGACTAAAGAAATGTATTTGCAAAAAATTGAAATTCACGGTTTTAAATCATTTGCCCAAAAAACCACTTTGGAATTTCCGCGGCCCGGCAAGGGCTGTCCTTTAATTAGAAATGATTCGAAAAATGGCAGTTCTGACCAGTTAACAGCCGGAACTTGCGGTATTGCCTGTATCGTTGGTCCTAATGGGTCTGGTAAATCAAACATTGTGGATGCCATTCGTTGGGTTTTAGGTGAGCAAAGTTTAAAAAGCCTGCGAGGTAAAAAATCGCAGGATGTTATTTTTTCTGGTTCGGAGAAAAAAAGCCGACTAGGTATGGCCTTAGTAACCTTGACTATCAATAATGAAGATGGCACTATGCCGCTTGATTATCAGGAGGTTTTAATTTCTCGCCGGATTTATCGCAGCGGCGAAAGTGAGTACCGCATTAATAAATCCAAAGTCAGACTTCAAGACGTTTTGTTGCTAATTGCTAAAGCTAACTTCGGTCAGAAAAGTTATAGCATAGTTTCCCAAGGCTCAATTGATCAAATTATCATGGCTAACCCATCTGACCGCAAGGAGTATTTCGACGAAGCCGTTGGCGTTAAACAATTTCAACTTAAGCGCGACCAGTCAATTAATAAACTGGAAAGTGCCTGGAATAACTTGCGCCAGGTTGATGCATTGCTAACTGAAATTAAACCGCGGCTTAATTCTTTAACTCGGCAGGTTAAACGGCTTGAACGGCGAGAAAAAGTTGAAAATCAGTTAAGGGCGGTTCAGCAGCAGTATTACGGGTGGCTTTGGCATGAATTAGACAGAAGTATCAAAAAAATTAAGCCGGAGCTTAATCAAAAAGAAACCGAACTGAAAGAAAGAAATAAAGCCTTGCAGGAGATTCAAAGTAAGCTACGTTCTTTAGAGAAAGGAGATTCACGCCACAAAATTTTTAATGATTTACAGCAGAGGTATCAAAAGATTTTAGATCAGAAAAATAAACTTAGAGAAGAGCAATTGATTTTACAAAATAAAATTGAATTGGCCAAGCAGCGTCTAACAACAAAAGCCATCCCTCTACCTTTGTCAGATATACTATCAAAACTTAAGGAAATTGATAGACTGGAGGAGAAAATTTTGAAAGATTGGCAAAGTAGTGAACCATCAAAGCTAGCTCAGACTAAAGAAGATTTTAGAGAGCTAGCTTCTTTGATTAAAGATTTAATTAAGCAACTAGAAAATCCATTAGTTAAAGAAAGAATCAAAGGAGAAATTGATGAAAGTTTAGTAAAAGATCTTGAGGCAGTGGGCCATGATTTACCTGAGATTGAAAAACAGTTAGAAACTGCTCGAAAGGAAATTGAGAATTTTAACAAACAGGAAGAAGCTAAAAAGGGTGAATTTTTTGCCTTGCAGCGCCAAATTACTGACCAGCAAAATCAATACAATCAACTTAGTAGCGCAACCTCAGAATTAAGAGTGGAGATGGCTAAGCTTGAGACTCGGAACCAGGATCTCGAAAGAGAAATTAAAGAAGAAGTGAATGACGTCAAGTGGTTAGGTAGTTATAAGCCAGAAAAAATTAATGAAAGTGAGGTTCATTCTGAAGTAATCCGATTGAAGCACCAGTTGGAGTTGATTGGCGGTGTGGATCCAGAAGTGGTTGAGGAATATCGGAAAGTTAAAGAGCGTCATGATTTTCTTGATGGTCAAGCGGAAGACCTAAGAAAGTCAATCAATTCTTTAGAAAAAGTGATTGATGATTTAGATGATAAGATTCAAGTTCAATTTGATACTGCCTTTAAAAATATAAATAGAGAGTTTGGTAAATTCTTCAAGACTCTTTTTGGCGGCGGTAAAGCTGAACTAATCTTATTGAAAGAAGAAATCAAGCCCGAAGAACCAAAAAAAGTGGTTTTAGATCAAGACTTAAGTCAAATTGAAACCGCCGAGAGCCAGCCTAGTGAGCCATCGATTTTAGATACGCTGACAGCAGCTGAAGAGAAGCCTTCACTAAAACGGTTTTTGAAAAAAAGGACCGGTAAAGTAATCACGGGTATCGATATTACTGCTACTCCGCCCGGTAAAAAAGTTTCCTCAATCAATATGCTTTCTGGTGGCGAGCGATCCCTAACTTCGATTGCTTTGATTTGTGCAGTAATTTCAAACAATCCATCACCATTTGTAATTCTTGATGAGGTTGATGCTGCTCTTGATGAAGCTAATTCTCAGCGTTTCTCCAAGATTTTAGATGAGTTGGCTCATAAAACCCAGTTTATTGTGATTACTCATAATCGAGCCACCATGCAGCAGTCAAATATTTTATATGGTGTGACAATGGGCGACGACGGTGTTTCGAAATTAATTAGTTTAAAAATGGAGGAAGCTCAAAGAATAGTGAGACAATAGCAGGAGTCATTGCGAGTCCCGACTGCGCCTCGACTCGCCTTGCTCGCTCGGGACGGGACTCCTCGCCTTTCAGTATATTCAAGGCGACCTTGAATGAAACTGAAAGGTCGCAATGACATTTTAAAAAGAGAGACCGCACTGGGTAAAACCAATGCGGTCTTTTAGTTTCTTTTTTGACAGACAAGGTCCATTCAGCCGCCCCAATGACAGGGTGGTATATCTCGCTGATAGTCAAATGGCTGTTTTGGTTCGGGCGGCTGGCAAAGCTGCATCCGTATCTTGGCCTTGAACTCGGCGAGAGTAGAATCAGCAGTGATTTCAGTGAGATCCAGTTGGTTATGGCGCAGGTGGCCGACGAGTTTTTGGCCGACAAGCCTTGCAAGCTCTTCCGGCCTGACCCCGACTTTTCCCAGCGTATCATCATCAGTGAATTCACCATTGATTCTTCCACAATCAGCCAGTTCAATCAAGGCTTGATTGACAGAAACATTCACGAGATCCGGTTGTTGTGCAACAACTCCCTGGTTCATAATGAAGAACCCTCCTTTCCTCCGTTTTTCTCCAGTAGTAAGTGTAGGAAGCCAAAGTAATCCTGGCCGTTCTGTTGCCATATTTCATAGGCCTCATCCAGTGAGGCAAAAGGAATTGACACCTCAATCCTTTGTCTGGCTGGAACCAGGAATCTGATTACTATCGGATGAAGTTTGTCCTTGGGTGGAGTAGCGGCATTTTCATACAGATACTGCAAAAGCCGGAAGTGATCACGTCCGCAGGCTTCCCATAACGTTGCCGCTAATTGTGGCGAACTGGATGGTAGACTTACCATTGCTTGAGACTTGCCAGCAGTCCAGCTGGTTGGAATCAGGAATTCAGTATTGACTTTATCGTCTTCAGCTTTTTCTACCTTGATTTTTGGTGCCCCCCTCGGACGAGAGGCAGCGGACTGTTTTTGGTGCCAGCAAGTAGATAACACCTCTTCTAATATCTGGGTGTTTGTCCTAGCACCGGCAAACCTGAACAAGCAATCAGCGCCGCAGAATTCGAAGGCCAAACTGGCCTCGGCAACTTGATCGTGGCAGTCAATAAAGTAAAACGGAACAACAAGCTGGGTGCCGCTTGGCACCTTGGGGCATTCCAGTCTAAAGCACAGGGGTTTGTTTTGATTTGTCAAAGTAAGTCCCTCCTTTCCTAAAACAAGATATTTTATCTTAGAATTTAATTGGCCTTTTGTCAAACCCCTCACCTATTTTACTGAAACGTTTTTATTCAGATTAAAATTTGTCTACTATAAATGTGAATTTATCCGTCTAAGCTCGTATTAGTAAAATAGGTGCGGGGTTGACTTATTTTTTTGGTTGTGTAATACTATCAATACTTCATTATTCTATGAAGAAATAAGGTCAAAGGTCGCGGTCACGATCTCGCCTTCAAATGGGATCATTATTAACCCCTCACCTATTTTACCGAAACGTTTTTATTCAGATTAAAATTTGTCTACTATAAATGTGAATTTATCCGTCTAAGCTCGTATTAGTAAAATAGGTGAGGGGTTAATTCGTAGTAACCTAAAATTATGCTTAAAATTAGACTAGCCAGAATCGGCAAGAAAAAACAGCCGCTTTATCGGATTATTGTTTCTGAGAGTTCACGCGACACTTACGGTAAGTTTTTGGAACTGCTTGGTCATTATAATCCTTTTTCTAAAGTTTGCGAGGTCAAAAAGGATCGAATCGAGTATTGGATTAGTAAAGGAGCAAAACCTTCTCCCACTCTTCATAACCTGTTGATTGATCAGAATGTTATCACTGGTCAGAAAGTTAGAGCTTACAGTAATAAGAAAAAGAAAAAGGGCGAGGAAGAGGGCAAGAAGGAAACACCGGCCAAAGCAAACGAGCCGACAAAAACCGAGGAAAAACTAAAAACTAAACCAGCCGAAACTCCCCCTGCAGCTGAGACTAAACCGGAAGAAAAAAAAGAGAAGCCACAGCCGGAAACTAAACCCGAGGAAAAAAAAGAAGCTAAGGCAGCTGAAACTAAAGATAAAGAGCAGAAATAATTTTAACCCCTGTCCAAGGCAGGGGTTGATTTATTTCCTAGTTGTGATAAGATTAGATTATAAAGTTATGTTTATTAGCCTTTTGCCAAAATTAAGTTGCTTATTATGTTGTTCAGGCTCAAGTAGCCTTTGTTTTGGTGAAAGGTTGATTTTTACTTAAATTTCAAAACCAATTTAGATAGAAATTAGCCCTTCACCAGAAGGGCTAATTATTTTAGGAGATTTGTTCTTTTCGAAACTAATTAGGAAAGGAGAATATATCATGGTTGAACACAGAGTGTTGTTGTTGGACGGGATTGATGATGGAGTAGGTAGTCAATTGCGTCGAATTGGTTTTGAAGTAGTTTATGTCAAGTCAATGGAAATCAGTCAGTTGGTTTCCGAGATCGCCAGATTCGAGATGTTGGCAGTTAGGTCAGCTACTAAGGTGACCAGAGAAGTGCTTACAGCTGGCAAGAATCTTCTTTTGGTTGGTCGAGCCGGCACTGGTATGGATAATATTGATGTGGCAGCAGCTAATGAGTTGGGGATTTTAGCTTTTAATACCCCTGGTGCTAATGCGCGGTCTGTCGCTGAATGTGTGATTGGGCAAATCATCTCTGCCCTTCACAAAATCAGCGTCGGTTCCATTGCCTTGGCCAGAGGAGAGTGGGCTAAAGACGGTTGTCAGGGCGGGCGTACTTTGGAGGACAAAACAGTTGGTATTGTCGGCATGGGCTACATCGGTAAGTGGGTGGCCCGTCTCTTGGAACCTTTCGGCGTTAAAGTCATTACCTATGAGTTTAACGTTTCGACGGTTTTACCCTGGATTCCGTTGGTTCCTTTTGACCAGCTGGTGGCTGAGTCAGATGTTATCACCTTGCATGTTCCTTTGAATGATCAGACCAAACTAATGATCAACCAGGAAATTCTTTCTCGGGTCAAGAACGGAGCCGTACTGGTCAACTTTGCTCGGGGCGGGCTCGTGGACGACAAAGCCGTACTGGCGGCTTTGCAGAGCGGTCAACTCGCTTCTTATGTGGCAGATACTTTCAACAAAGAGCCGTTGCCGTCTAACCACTCTCTGAACAATCCTGAATTGATTGCTCAAGGCAGGTTAGTTCTTACTCCTCATCTGTCGGTCCAGTCAGTTGAAGCCCAAGCCAGCGTTGGTCAGGCTCTGGTTGAGCAAACTATTGGGTTTTTCCAGTATGGTCAGATCCCTTGGGGTTCGCCTTTTCCGCAAATCCCCTTTCCTTGGCAGGAGAAGAGTCGACTTATTGTTTTACATTGTGATCAGCCTGGTGTTGCCGCCAGCATCCTTGGCTTGGTTGCTCCAGCCAACATCGCCCGGTCTCATACTGACCGTAGCAATCGTGGCGGCACTGCCTATACTGTTGTTGATGCAGATCAGAAACTGGAAGCAGATCAAATCCAGCAGATCCGGGCACTGTCCGACGTTCTTCGGCTCGCTTCCTGGAGTAATAATCATTATTGATGGAGGTTGCAATTTCGTAACAGCGGGAGCTGACTTAAACTCCCGCTTTATCTTTTTTTATAGACTTGACAGAAACCATGTTTATGATATAATACTCCTGTTCCTTCATAACGGGAACAATTCCTGTTATCTCAACAGGATGGTACCAGACTGTTATTTTGACAACCCAGTCGGGTAGTCTATCAGGTCGGCAGTTCTGGTGGAAATGAAGTTAGATTACCTTTTCAGTTTTTGAAACGGTAATCAAGATGGAAACGACAATATGGCTGCAAAACATGCAGATCAACAGTTTGTCGAAGACGTTGTTAGATCAATCGTTGGTAATCCTAATGACGTTAAGACAGAACGAACAGTTGATGAGATGGGTGTATTAATCACTCTTCACATCAATCAAGCTGACATGGGTTATGTCATTGGCCGACAAGGCCAAACTGCTCGAGCCATTAGAACTTTGCTCAAAATTGTTGGCGCAAAGAACAATGCTCGGGTTAACCTAAAGATCCATGAGCCGGAAGGTTCACGTGGATCACGAGGTTCTAGATCAGCTGAGGCTGACACCTCAGTTGTTGATGACCTCAAAATCTAAATTAAGTTTAGATTTCGAAAACAAAATCCCTGCTTCAAGGCGGGGGTTTTGTTTTGGCCAGTCGAGGAAACACAAAAACAAAAAAGCATACGATTTAGCCCAAACAAAAAAGCCAATTGTTCTATTACTTTTTTGTTTTATTGCTTTTTTGTTATAATAAGATATATGATCCGATTCGATATCATCACAATTTTTCCAAAAATCTTTACTTCATATTTTTCTGAATCAATTTTGAAAAGAGCTCAACAAAAAAAGTTGATTAAAATTAATATTCATAATTTTAGAGATACTACAACTAATAGACATCATACGGTTGATGACAGACCTTATGGTGGCGGACCCGGAATGATTTTAATGGTTGAACCGATTTACAAAACATTACAAAAAATCAAAAAAACACAAAAACACAAAAACAGAATTATAATGTTAACACCAGCTGGGAAGATATTTGACCAAAAAATGGCAAAGCGGCTTTCAAGGTATGATCAATTAATTTTGCTTTGCGGACGTTATGAAGGTTTTGATGCCAGACTCGAGAAATTTGTTGATGAAAAAGTATCTATTGGCAACTACGTTTTAGCTGGAGGAGAACTTCCAGCCATGATAGTTGTTGAAGCTGTGGCTAGAAATATCCCTGGCGTAGTTGGGCACGAACATGCTTTAGATGAAGAGACATTTTCACCCAATTTGGACTACATTGAATACCCTCAATACACTAGGCCAGAGACTTTCAAGGGTATGAGAGTGCCAAAAGTATTACTTTCGGGTAATCATACTGAAATTGCCGCCTGGCGGCGGAAAATGAGTAAGAAGCGTAAATGACCGCTATTGATAAATTGTGGCTAGTTTTAGACTTGACCCGTCTACGTCCCGATGAAATCGGGACTTCGGCGGGCGAGATGAAGGGTTATCCTGTGGCTGAAAAGTTAACAAACCCTGCTGTTTAGAGGTAGGTATGAATATAAAGGACTTGACAATAATTTTATTTCGATGTATCATATAATTGCTTAATAAATAACTGTAAATGCTTTCGATTTAACTTTCATTAAAATCTAAATTTAGCCAATTACGGCTAGAGGAAAAACAGTGGTGTCTAAAGAAATTTTTTGGACCCCCCTGTTTTTTCTTCAACTTTAAAAGCCTTGTTTGGCGTAAAGATGCCTGAAGAAAAAGTACATTTGACAATTTAAACTATGATAGTCAGTCTAAGACTGACGTGACTTAAAACCACAAATATAGTCAATTCCAGGATAACATTTTGAGGCGCGTAACTGCCTGTAATAACAGTTAACTGTTAATTTTTAACAGTTAACACCTCTATTACAAAATGTTACAAGAGAGCTTAATCTAAGCACTCAACACAATTACTTAGCAGTTAATTGTTAACTGTCAAATGTTAATTGTTTATTTGAGAGTTTGATCCTGGCTCAGGATGAACGCTGGCGGCGTGTCTAAGGCATGCAAGTCGAACGGTCGTTCGCACTTCACTTCGTTTCGTGCGAACTCCAACTATTAACCATTAACAATTAACTCTTAACCAGTGGGTTATTAGTTAATTGTTAAATGTTAACTGTTAATTGTTGGAGTGAACACAGAGCGTAGCGATGTGTGAACGACAGTGGCAAACGGGTGCGTAACACATTGGTAACCTACCTCGAAGTTCGGAATAACTCCGCGAAAGCGGGGCTAATACCGGATGTGTTTCCCGATGGCATCATCGGGAAGTAAAGATTTATCGCTTCGAGAGGGGCCTATGGCCTATCAGCTAGTTGGTGAGGTAATGGCTCACCAAGGCTATGACGGGTAGCGGGCGTGAGAGCGCGACCCGCCTCATTGGGACTGAGACACTGCCCAAACTCCTACGGGAGGCTGCAGTCAAGAATCTTGCACAATGGACGAAAGTCTGATGCAGCGACGCCGCGTGACCGAAGAAGCCCTTCGGGGTGTAAAGGTCTTTTGCTAAGGACGAATTTTTGACGGTACTTAGTGAATAAGGGGCTGCTAAACTCGTGCCAGCAGCAGCGGTAATACGAGTGCCCCAAGCGTTATCCGGATTTATTGGGCGTAAAGCGTCTGTAGGCGGCTTGAAAAGTCAGGTGTTAAATCCTGGGGCTTAACCTCAGGACTGCATTTGAAACTATTAAACTAGAGGCCGGGAGAGGCAGATGGAATTGCCGGTGTAGGGGTAAAATCCGTTAATATCGGCAAGAACACCAAATGCGAAAGCTTTCTGCTAGAACGGTTCTGACGCTGAGAGACGAAAGCGTGGGGAGCGAATGGGATTAGATACCCCAGTAGTCCACGCCGTAAACGATGGATGCTTGACATTGGCAGTATCGACCCTGTCAGTGTCGTTTAACCAAGCTAACGCT
>Ga0209541_10001593_pt1 | contig 44685 bp, 59 predicted proteins | sample RifCSPlowO2_01_FD_184027 | JGI IMG/M metagenome (GOLD analysis project Ga0209541, IMG submission 184027) | Groundwater microbial communities from Rifle, Colorado - Rifle CSP2_plank lowO2_0.1 (SPAdes) (version 2) | ecosystem: Environmental > Aquatic > Deep subsurface > Groundwater | place...
TTCCAGAGTGGACATTTGGAACAAAAACACAAGACCGTGTTGAGACAAACCAAAAGAAGGAGTGTTTTGAGACGGATGCAAAACAGCCATTCAAGTTTGATGTCTGTTATGTGCCAAACAGACCTTACCGTGAGGCCGTGATTGATGTTGTCCTTTCTCCAGGAGCGCCAGTGTTGAGCAAATTTGAGATTAAGAATCTGACCAATGGTGCAGATTATGTAATCACTTCATCCGCACAGACTGATAACAAGTCAGAGAAAGAAAGACGTTCCAGCTTCGACCTTGCCGAACTTTTCTCTGCTGTAAAGTCCACGAACTATAAGGAGTTAAAACTTGTATTTGTGGCCACAAGTAGGAGTGGAGATGTAAGTAAAGTTGAATGCACATTCAAGTTTCAATGAACTGGGCGGGTGGATTTTCAAGGCGGTGAGGAGAGACCTGCCGCCTTTTTGTTTTGTTTGACAATTTGTGTGTATATATGGTAGTTTGTTTTTAGAATCAGTTCGTCAAAAACAGGGGGGATTATCGATGTCAAAGACTCAACAGCTTGGCAAAAACATGAGTCCAAGCAAAACAAAACTGGGAAAGTTTTTACGAAAATGTCGTATTAAACTTGGATTAAGGCAAGTTGAAGTAGGCAGACTTTCAATGGTTAAACAATCAGACTACAGTCATTTTGAAACTGGTAGATCCAAATATCTCAATCCCAAACAAATCAAAGGTTTAGCCAAAACTCTGAAGTGTCAAGAGGTGGAATTGGAAATTCTTGTTCCACCAAAACCAAAACCAAAACAGGAACCTACAACTGAACTCGGCTTACTTATCCGCAACCGAAGGGAAGAGCTTGGGCTGACGATTGAGACTTTTGCCAAAAAGCTCAAAATATCCCTGGCACAAGCAAAATGTTTGGAAACCCGAATAGCCGAGCGAATGAAGTACAAGTTGTTTGAACCTCTTTTAAGAGTTCTGGAATTAAAACCGTCAGATTTAGGTAGATTTGTGGGCTGGACTAAAAACGAAAGCCTCACCAGTTTAGGTCAAGTCATCCGTTCACGCCGTAAAGAGCTTGGATTTTCGTTAGCAAGTCTTGGCCAGAAATTAGGTATCACTCGCGAGCGAGTACGTCAGATTGAGAATAATCGGTCTTCCTTTAGTAATAAAGGGAATAAACTTAAGAAGATAGCTAAAATTCTCAATCTGAATTTTTCTGAATTGCAAGCATTACAGCCGGCGCGGAGATTCAAAAGAGGCAAGATAGGTACCGACACATTTGGTGGGTTTCTGACTGCTCGGAGGGTAGAACTTCACCTGACACAATACGAACTTGCTGAACGTGTGGGAATTTCACCAAACACAATCTGTGCCACAGAATTAGGAAAATTTGTGCCTAATTCCGATATGTTGGGAAAGATGGCGACGGCTCTTGACTGCGTTATTCCATCTCAACTCATTCTGATTCCTCGTAAGCGCGGTCGTCCTCGGAAGGATTTGATTAACTCGTGACTGAACTGAATAGCCCGTGACCCTCTTTTGGGGTCATGGGCTCATTTATTTTCATTTGACTTTGTAGATTCTCTTTGCTACTATCTTTTGAGCTTGCAAAAGCTATTTTTTGTTAGATATGGCGAAAACATCCGTAAAAGCTAGAGCGGCAAAAGTGCCGAAATTTAAAACACGAGCTACAAATCGTTGTTTTAAATGCGGACGCGGACATGGATTTATGAGAGACTTCGGTCTATGCAGAATCTGTTTTAGGGAATTAGCAAACGAAGGCAAAATCCCCGGTGTTAAAAAGTCTAGCTGGTAACCAGAAAAATGTAAACTGTAAAAATCAAAATGGAAAATGACAGATTAAAATTAAAAATGATGAATTCAGAAATTTTGCATTTTACATTGTCATTTTGATTTTTGATATTTACATTTTTAATTATATTTTATGGACCCAATTGCAGACATGATTGTCCGAATAAAGAATGCATCAGATTCAAAGAAAAAATCTGTGGTTTTTCCACATTCAAAATTGAAACTGACTATTGCGGACGTTTTGATGAAAGAGGGATTTATAAAATCTTTCAGTAAGAAAGGCAAAAAATTGATTAAGTTTATTGAAGTGGAGCTTATTCATACGGATGGCGTCCCAAGAATTCACGGAGTAGAGCGTGTATCAAAATCTTCCAAGAGGATTTATCAAAAATCTAAAGATATTCGAAAAGTTAAATCTGGAATGGGAGCTCTTGTACTTTCCACACCAAAAGGCATTATGACGGACAAGCAAGCAAGGATAGAAAATGTCGGTGGAGAAGCTCTCTTCAAAGTGTGGTAACACTTTGAAGAATGTAAAGTGTAAATATCAAAATGAAAAATTATAGATTAAAATTAAAAATGATGAATTCAGAAATTTTGCATTTTACATTGTCATTTTACACTTCGATTTTTTAATTTTACATTTACTACCATGTCAAGAATCGGAAAAAAAGTAATAGCAATTCCTGAAAAGACCGAAGTATCCATAACTTACGGAATTTTCACCGTAAAAGGCCCGTTAGGAACTCTTACAAAAAAATTCAAGCCAGAAATTGAAATCACAATCGGGGCAAATGAAAAAAGTAGCGAAGTTAGACTTGTGCCAAAGCGTATAACTCTAGAGAACAAAGCTTTGTGGGGGACATACGCTTCTCATATTATGAATATGATTTCTGGTGTAACTACCCCATACATTAAGAAATTGATTATTGAAGGTATTGGATACAAATCAGAAGTTAAGGGTGATAAACTTGTTCTTGCTCTCGGCTTTTCTCATCCTGTTATTGTTCCTATACCGGCGACACTTAAAGTTACTGCCGAGAAAAATATAATCACAGTAACTGGTATAGACAAAGAGGAGGTCGGTGGATTTGTGGCCAATATTCGCTCTCTCAAAGTACCAGAGCCATATAAAGGAAAAGGAATTAGGTATGAGGGGGAAGTAATCAAACGCAAGCAAGGCAAGAAAACTGCCTAAACTTTCAAATTATGACCCATCTCATCGTCTAAAATTTGAAAAAGAATCGTCACCTACGCACTCAGGTAGGCTCCAATTCTTTTTCAAATTTTATACGCGACCTAGGTCAAATTTGAAAGTTTAGGTATCATGGAAATTATGAAATCATCAAATGTAAAAAAAGAAAAGAGAATACGGAGACATGCCAGGATTCGGGCAAAGATTTCTGGCACGGCGGATTTACCACGCTTATCGGTTTTCAAATCAAATAAACATATCTCCGTTCAACTTATTGATGACCAAAATGGACAAACGCTCGCTTCAGCTCACTCACGCGATGTTAAAGGTAAAACCATGATGGAAAAAGCAGGCGAGGTCGGACAGCTCATTGCCGAAAAAGCAAAAGCAAAAAAAATCACTGAAGTTGCCTTTGACCGCGGAGGATTTATTTATACAGGAAACATTAAAACACTGGCGGACGGAGCTAGGAAAGGAGGGTTACATTTTTAATTTATTATCATGGAACCAGAAATACAAAAAGAAATAATAAACGAAGAAGTCATAGAAACACCTGTTGTAAAGGGTATTATTTCTGTACCTGCTACCCGTGAATTCAGAAAGAATTCTCGCAAGCCATCTCCTCGTCGGGAAGGACGTGTCAAAGCGGAGTTTGACCAGAAAATTGTCAGCATCAGACGTGTTACTCGTGTTGTTACCGGTGGTCGTCGCTTTGCTTTCTCTGTCGGTATAGTTATCGGTGATAGAAAGGGCAGAGTGGGTGTTGGACAAGGAAAGGCCGGAGATACACCTCTTGCTATAGACAAAGCGGTACGCGATGCAAGAAAAAATATGATTAGAGTGGCTATGACAAAGAACTCCTCCATTTCTCACGAGGTGGATGCCAAGTTCGGGAGCTCTCGCGTTCTTATCATGCGAGCTCCGGGCAAGGGAATTCTAGCGGGTTCTTCTGTCCGAACAGTTCTGGAATTTGCCGGTGTAAAAGAAGTAAGCGCAAAGTTGTTTTCTAGGAGCAAAAATAAAGTAAACAATGCCAAAGCGGCCATTAAAGCTTTAGCACAGCTAAAGCCTAAAATGTAAAATTTAAAAATCAAAATGGAAAATGACAGATTAAAATTAAAAATGATGAATTCAGAAATTTTGCATTTTGTATTGTCATTTTAATTTTTGATATTTACATTTTTAATTTATTATCATGCAATCCCATAACTTAAAAAGAAATCACCCGAACAAAAAGTCCCGACAAAAAGGTCGTGGCGGTACTCGTGGCAAGACAGCTGGTCGTGGTACAAAAGGCCAAAATGCCAGAGCTGGACACAAAAAACGTCCGGAAATTCGCGATTTTATAAAACGAATACCAAAGCTTCGCGGTCGTGGTAAAAATATAAACACAAGCATCCAAAACAAACCTTCTGTTGTTAATGTTGGAGATTTGAATAAAATGTTTAAGGCGGGAGATATCGTATCACCTCAAACACTTCTAAAAAATGGTATGGTTAAGATGTTCGCTGGTGTTCTGCCGAGAGTAAAAATTCTTGCTACTGGAGCTTTGGATAAAATCCTTATAATAAAAGATTGCCAAGTTTCAGCATCTGCAAAGGTCGCTATAGAAAAAGCAGGTGGGCAGATAGTTTAAAGCAAAGCATAACTTACACAACTAATCATGAATAAATTAAAACTAGTTTTACAAGACAAAATACTGCGAAAGCGCATACTTTTTACTCTTTCTGCATTGGTTATTTTCCGCATACTGGCCTCTATCCCCGTTCCTGGTGTGGATGGCAGTCGCTTGGCCCAATTTTTTGCAAGTAATGAATTTTTTGGCTTGCTTAATATTTTCTCTGGAGGCGGACTTTCTCAATTATCCATCGTTATGCTTGGTGTTGGTCCATATATCACTGGCTCTATCATCATGCAGCTTTCAACCATCATGTTTCCCAAGCTGAAGGAGATGTATCAAGAAGAAGGCCAAGCTGGTCGCAGAAAATTTGCACAGTATGGTCGTATCTTGACTATTCCCCTGGCTCTTATCCAAGGTTTCAGTTTTATTAAAATCCTTCAGAGTCAACAAGTTCTCGGGGAATTGTCCTATTTTACTCTGGGAGTTGACCTTATTATTATTACGGCTGGTTCAATTCTCCTGATGTGGATTGGAGAACTTATTTCTGAATATGGCGTAGGCAATGGGCTTTCGCTTATTATATTTGCCGGCATTGTGGCTAGTTTGCCTGCAACCGTCAGTCAGCTCATCTTTGCTTTTGACCCTGCACAGCTTCCACTTTATATTGTGGCTTTCGTTGCTTCTATTTTGGTTATTATCGGTGTGGTTATTATCACCGAAGCGGAGCGGCCAATACCTGTGACCTATGCCAAGCAAGTTCGCGGTAATAGGGTCTATGGCGGTACCTCTACCTATCTGCCTTTGCGCATAAATCAAGCTGGGGTTATTCCTATTATATTTGCTTTGTCCATTTTACTTTTTCCTCAAATGATTTTGCGCTTTTTGCAGAATTCAAGCTATACATTTCTAAGTAGCATTTCAAGGACTCTCCTAGATGTTTTGGCTAATCAATGGTTCTATGCCATAGCATATTTCTTTTTGGTTTTTGTTTTTACTTATTTCTACACGGCTGTTACATTTGACCCTGACCAAATCTCTACAAATCTCCAGAAAAATGGGGCTTTCATTCCTGGTGTTCGTCCAGGACACTCAACTTCCGAGCACATCTCTCGGATACTCACTCGTTTGACCTTGGTTGGGGCTATTTTCCTCGGTTTTATCGCCGTTCTTCCCCTCATCATGAGTGGGGTTACGGGCATTACTGCAATTTCCATCGGAGGGACAGCCCTTTTGATTGTTGTGTCGGTGGTTATTGACCTGATTAAAAAAATCGACGCGCAAGTTTCTATTAGAGAATATTAGTAAAAACCTCGATAAAAGACTTCCATACTGTTGTTTGTTTTTAACTTTTGTAAGAAAATTGCATATGCTATAATCTTATGTATATGGACAGAGGAGAAGAATACAAAAAAAGGCTAAAAGACTTTCTAGATTCTGATACTACAGAAGCAAAAATTGCAATGGTGGCTCTTTGTGTATTTGCTGTAGCCTCCCTCCCCATTCTCGTGGTTGGGGTTGCGGCTATGGGTAATGTGGTGCAGACGTTTCAGATGTTTAAGAGGTCTAAAAAGTATTCTAGAATGCAAATTCAAAGCGCGGTTGAAAGTACTAAGCGTCAAAAGCTTATAGAATATGTTACTGACAAAGACGGAAAAACAATAGTAAAAATTACAAAGAAAGGTGAAACTAAGTTAAGAACTTTTGACATTGAGCTTATGTGTATTAATACGCCAAAGAAATGGGATGGTAAATGGAGATTGGTCATGTTTGATATTCCTATGCGATTTACAAAAGGCAGAGAAGCTCTGAGATATCATTTGAAAAATTTAGGTTTTCTCCAATTTCAGAAATCCGCATGGATACACCCTTTTCCTTGTGAAGATGAAATCTTGTTTATTGCCGATTTTTTTGGAATAGGGAAGCACGTGGAAATTTTAACTGTAGAAAATCTCTTAAACGACGAAAAATTAAAGAAACATTTCCGACTTGATTAGTTTTTTTCTTACATAAGATTACAGCATATGCAGAAAAGTTATTAATTATACAAATCATATAAATTGAAACAATGTTTTGCAAGTTGTGGTTTCCGACATTCTTATACAAGACATAAATGACCAGAAAGAGTTTTTCTGCTATACTTATTTAAGTATGTTTATATGGAATCTATTAGTTAAAAATTTTCCTGAATACTGTGAATCAGTAGCTGGCTTTTGGACGGTTGAACCACTGAACGCACTAACTAACTTCGCGTTTTTTATCGGAGCATATTATTTATTGAAATATATCCGTGTTAATAATTTAAAAAACCGCTTAAGCATTTTCTTGACAGGATTAATGGTAGTTATGGGATTAGGCAGTCTATTGTGGCATTCGTATAGATCAGAAATAACGATGTTGCTTGATACCTTGCCGATTTACATTTTCTTTATTTTAGCCCTTTATCTTTTTGTACAGGTTCTTACAAAAAATAAAAAACTTACCATTGTTATTTTGGCTTTATTAGGATTAATATATTATTTAATTTTTACTTATATTCCTGGTCTAAATATTTTTAGTGGTTCACTAAAGTATATTTTTATTCTTATAGTTTTAGTAGCATTAAGTTTTTTTATAAGAAAGAAGTATGGATATGATTATAACTTTTTAACACCACTAGGCATCTTTTTAGTGGCGATAATGTTAAGGACGATTGATATTTTTATGTGTCCATTTTTCCCATTCGGAACTCATTTTATATGGCATATTTTGATTGCAATAGCTATGTATTTCGGTTCAACTCTAATTTTGCGTTTAAATGCTAAAATGAATCAAGTCTGATTAACAATTTCAATTCTCGTGTTTTTGGTGTATAATAAAGAAATGAAATTAAGTATTGAGGAAATAAAAGAAAAAATAACTCCGATTTTGGAGAAGTACGGCGTGACTTACGCCGGTGTTTTCGGTAGTGTGGCGCGCGGTGATGCTCGTCCGGACAGTGACGTGGATATTCTCGTTAAAATCCGTAATCCCATTAGCATATTCGTCTTTTTTAAGATGAATGATGAATTGGAAGAAATATTGGGACGAAAGGTGGATTTAGTGACGGAAAACTCTCTTATTCGTTATTTCAAGCCATATGTGATGCTTGATTTAAAGCCACTCTATGAAGTCAGATAAAGTATACTGCGAATATATTATCAGTTGTATAGATAAAGTTGGCCGTTTTACTTCTGGAATGAAACGAGAGGATTTTCTTGCAAGTGAGTTAGTGCAAAGTGCAGTAATCTTGCAACTCCTTCTTATTGGTGAATTGTCAAAAAATTTATCGTCTGAATTTAAGAAAAGTACTGATTTGCCTTGGACACAAATTTCCGGTTTCCGAAATAGAGCAATCCATAATTATTATGAACTTGAGCTGGAATTCGTTTGGTTTGCAGTTCAAAATGATTTGTTTCCTATTAAAGAAGCTGTCTCCAAATAAAAATCATGTCTCCTCAAACTTTTATTTTTATCGGCAGGTCCGGGTGTGGTAAAGGAACACAGGCCGAGCTTTTACAAAAACGGGTCAAAGAAAAAGACCAATCGAGTGAGATTTTTTATCTTGAAACTGGAGCATATTTCAGAGAGTTTTTAAGGGGAGAAAAATATTCAAATAAATTAGCAAATGAAATATATAAAAAAGGCGAGCGCCAGCCGGACTTTCTGGCTGTGCATATTTGGTCGCATATTCTTATCGGAGATTTCAAAGGCACAGAGCACGCATTTTTTGACGGTATTTGCCGCTCTCTTCCGGAAGCCACCACTTTTACCACTGCTTTGGAGTTTTATGGACGCAAAGCCATTGTAATTTATCTGAATGTTTCGCGGGAATGGTCGGAGGAGCGCCTTCTTCTCCGCGGGCGAGCAGATGACAAGAGTAAGGAAGAAATAAAAAAACGACTTGACTGGTTTGATAAAGATTCGTATCCTGCAGTAGAGTATTTTAATATGCACAAACAATATACTCTTTTGGATATAAACGGCGAGCAGAGTATAGAAAAGGTACATGCCGATATTGTAGGGAAGCTGGGATGGTAGCAAAACCCTTGACTTCTGTATATACTCCGCATATACTGTGTATATATGACACAAGTAGTTATAAATTTCAAAACGGATGCTAAGCTAAAGAGCGCAGCCAAAGATGTTCTCGATGAGATGGGTCTGAATTTTTCCATTGCTTTTAACGCCTACATGAAAAAGTTGATTACTGAGAGGAGAATAGAGTTTACCACGCCAGAGATACCCAACGCTCGACTCCGGAAAGCAATAAAAGAGGCGGATAAAGAGTATAAGAGCGGTAAGTTAAAGTTTTATACTGATATGCGCGAGATGCGCAAGTCATTAGGTGTATAAACTATGCACATCGCTTTTTCTTCGAGTCTTAATAAAAAGATTAAGAAAATTCCAACAAAAATAGTTGATAAATTTTTTGAGCGATTGGAGATTTTTAAAAAGGATATATTTAGTCCAATTTTAAACAATCATAAATTGCACGCTGAATACGAAGGGTGTAGCAGTATAAATGTCACAGGTAATTTTCGAGCGATATTTAAGCATGTCGATGATAATCATGTCGTTTTTTCTGATTTAGATACTCACCCCGAACTCTACGGCTAATTTTTATTTTTGAATTATGATTACAATAAAAAAACCAGAAGAAATAGAAATTTTGAAAGAAGGCGGGAGACGGCTTGGTATTGTTTTGCGCAAAGTAAGCGAGATTGTCAAACCAGGCATTTCTACACAGGAACTTGAGGACTTGGCACGCAAACTGATAGAAGATGGTGGTGATACCGCATCATTTCTAAATTACAAACCGCGTGGAGCAAAACGGCCGTTTCCTGCGGCCATATGTGTGTCCATAAACAACGAAATCGTTCACGGTATTCCCAACGAAAGGCCACGCATAATTCAAGAGGGCGACATTGTTTCTCTTGATTTAGGTATTACACACAAAGGTATAATAACAGACAGTGCCGTGTCTGTGGGTGTTGGTAAAATGGCGCCTATTGACCAGAAGCTGATAGACCATTGCAGGGAAGCTTTAGCACTCGGTATCAAGGCCGCTCGCGGCGGTAATCACATAGGCGATATTGGCTATGCAATAGAGTCGTTTGCCCGCCCTCTGGGCTACGGGCTATCAGAGGGGCTTGCAGGGCATGGGGTTGGTTACAAGGTTCACGAAGACCCATTTGTGCCAAACGAAGGGGAAATCGGTAGAGGCGAGCTTCTGCGTCCAGGTATGGTCCTAGCCCTTGAGCCGATGCTGACTCTCGGCACAGACAAAATAGTTCTAGACAAAGATGGCTATACATACAAAACCGCCGATGGTACAAACGCCGCCCACTGGGAACATTCTATTGTCATCACGGAAGGAGAGCCGATAATTTTGACAAAATAAATATTTAAACATACAAATAGTTGCTTTTCAGAGAAATATGATTTACTATACGTTACATGAACACTATGACTAAAAAAGTAAAAAAACAAAAAAATCTTTTACAGCATATTTTTAACGAAATCCGCTTATTGCGAAGCGAGGTAACTTTATTTATGCCTGACGAAAATTTAAATGGGTATGCCCATCCATCAAGAATAAAAAAATCTTTCGAAAGAGCTTTACGTCAATACCCAAGAACAATCTAATGTATGTCATTAAAACTTCTGATTTTGAAAGAGCATATAAAAGGTTACCTTTTGGCATACAAAAACTTTGTCTTATTCAAGAAGAAAGATTTGCTTTAAGTTCTCGCGATCCAAGGTTACATATAAAAAAACTGAAAGATTTTGATGATGCCTTTTCTTTCAGGATTACTAGAAAATATCGGGCATTGTTTTATTTTCAAAATGCAGAGACTGTGATATGTTTTGATATTGACCATCGTAAAGATGTTTACAAATAGTTGCTTTTTATTACCGTATCGATATACTGATGCTCTATGAAAGTTGATACTTTGAAGCTGTCCAGAACTAAAGTTGCTGGTCTTACAAAAAAATTTGATTTAAATAACCCCGTATCGCGCAAGCTATATTTTGTGGCTAAGGTGGGTAAAGAGATAAAGGCTCTGCAAAAATATTTAAAATCGGGCAAGCGTTTTGTGGCATTTCTCATTGGTATAAAAAATTCCGGTAAAGGAACGTATGCAAAATTGTTTCTGGAAGCAGTAGGTCCTCTCGCCGTCCATATATCTATCGGGGATATTGTGCGCGATGTTCATACGAGCATCGAAACCCCAACTGGCAAGAAAAAATTAATCAATTTTTTGAAGAAAAACTATCGCGGATTTCATAGTCCAGAAGAAACTATTAAAGCAATACTCGGACGCAGTCAATCAACTCTCATTACTTCTGAACTTATTTTGGCCCTTATCAAATTTGAAATAAGCAAACATCCGAACCAGTCATTATTTATTGACGGTTTCCCTCGCGCTTTTGACCAGATTCCGTACTCACTCTTTTTGAAAGAGATTATTGGTTATCAAGGAGTGCCAGACGTTTTTGTTTTCTTTAATGTTCCAACCAGTGTGATTGACGAGCGCATTAAGACTCGGGTTATTTGTCCTGTTTGCAAAACATCGAGGGGTTTGAAACTTTTGCCAACAACAAAAGTCGGATATGATGCAAAAAATAAAAAGTTTTATCTAGAATGTGACAATCTTTCCTGTCCTGGCTCACGAATGATAGCGAAAGAGGGCGACGAGCTTGGTATAGAACCTATCCGTGAACGAATCGAAACTGATTCAAAAATTTCCAAAGAATTACAAAAAATTCACGGTGTGCCAAAAGTATTTCTGCGCAACGCCATTCCAGTTGTACACGCCAAAAAAATCGTAGATGATTACGAAATTACCCCTGAATATCAGTACAAACTAGATAAATCAGGTAAGGCGGTTATTGTAGAAGTACCATGGACAGTTAAAGACGACCAGGGAGTAAAATCTTACAGTCTCCTGCCCTCTGCGGTTGTCATTTCACTTATAAAGCAATTAGCCAATATTCTTACTAAATAAGCTTTCTCATGACAAAGTCATTAATTATCACTTAGTTCAGGAAGACATTCTCTACGACGTTAATTTAGACGGTATATTAGAATAGAAGCTGCTTCGCGCTTTTATTTCACTCACCCTACGTCAGGCTTAAAAGTCAATAGCCCAACTTCATCGTGTATTCCTCCAGCTGTGATACAATATAAACAGGGTTACGTATATTTTCTACCTAACCATTTTTTAGGGAGTCCAATATTTTTGTGCCACGATGAGTAAAATTTATTATTTTGTTCTGACGAGTACAATTGCGGACACCCACCTACGAGTTTTGTAGGAGAATATTCGTAATCCGATTAAGCTATCCAGTATTTTTGCAAAAAGAGCTGGATGTTTTAATTTATCTTATTTTCGGATTTTTTGTAATCCTGAATACACATCATCAAAATTACAAAATCGTTAATAAGTACTTATTTATAGCCATATATACTTTGTTAATTCATTGAATATATTAACTTAATCAATTTGGATTATAAACAAATTCGTGTTAAAATAGATGTATGAATACACCCTTAAGTCAGTTTATAAAACAGAGGCCTCATTTGATTTGGTATACCAAAAACTATGACGGTTTGGACGCCGAATCCATCGTTGAAGCTACACTAAACTATGGTGATTGGGACGATGTGCAGGAACTTATAAAAATTCTAGGAATGAAAAAAACCGCCCAGATTTTCCGAGAAAAATCCAAACCGGATAAATTTGGCAGACAGAATTACGATTCTCGGGTAAAAAATTATTTTCAACTATACTTTGGTAAATATGTCAAACATGCATAAAGAAATTTTTACACAAGAACAGATTAAACTTCTACCTTTGATTAGGAAATTTTCCAAGGATTTCGGTCTTGTTGGTGGGACAGCCATTGCATTGCATTTAGGTCATAGGCGCTCAATAGACTTTGACATGTTTTCCAATAAACCGTTCAATAATGTGGCTGTGCGTAGGAAAATAAAAAATACGCACAGTATTCAAAAGGTCTTCAAAGACGAAACAGGACAATACACTTTTTTTGTTAATGAGGTGCAAATGACTTTTTATCATTTTCCCTATGAGATTGATTATTCGGAAAAATTTGAAGATTATGTCAAAATACCAAATCTGCTCATTCTCGCTGCGATGAAAGCTTTTGCTCTTGGTGGAAGAAATAAATGGAAGGACTATGTTGATTTATATTTTATTCTCAATAACCGTTTTTCTGTAGATGAAATCTCCAAAAAAGCCAAAGAACTTTTCCAGGGAGAATTTAATGAAAAAATTTTTCGAAATCAGCTAGCTTATTTTGACGATATAAATTACAAGGAAACGGTGGACTTTCTGCCGGATTTTGAAGTGAGCGATGAAACGGTAAAAAAAGCTCTGATTGATTTTAGTATTTCCTGACATTGAAAGGGATATGTATAAAAACGATTTATTTAAGTTCACAGATTTTACTTTCGAGCCCAAACACATTCAATTTTCCCAAGAAATTTTAAGAGAATCTCGAGTGCCGAACGAGGTATGGGTCATTGCTTCCCGGAAGTTCGAGTAAAATTGGACGAACTTAAAGCTATTAAAGTCACAGTATGATGTTTCAAACAAAACTTTTTAAACAAGCATTCCTTCTGCTTTTTGTTGTTGGTATTTTAAATTTGGTTGGAACAGAACTATATTTGTATTGGACACTCTGGTGGTATGACATTATTCTACATTTTCTCTCTGCTGGGGTGGTTTCTCTAGCTACCATTGTATTCTTTCGCATCTTTCTTGGAAAACGGTTGTCAGGTCAGACATTAATTAAATATGCGGTTTTTTGCGCCCTAGTAGTTGGTATTATCTGGGAAATATATGAACTTTATTTTGAGATGACATATCTTTCTGACGGCATGATTTATGTAACAGACACAGTATCAGACCTTATTATGGACATTGCAGGTGGACTTCTCGGTTCAATATATGCAATTAGATTAGTAAAAAATAATGAGTAAATTACAAATAACTTTTTATGGCGGAGTAGGCACTGTTACAGGGGCAAATTTCTTGCTTGAAAGTAATAACACCAAGATTCTTATTGATTGTGGACTATTACAAGGCACACCCGATGGAGTGGAGGAAAATAGGAAACCATTTCCATATGATACAAAATCAATAGATTATCTTTTTATCACCCATGCTCACATGGACCATATAGGCAGAGTGTGCAAGCTAGTCAGAGATGGTTTTAGAGGGACAATTTATTCAACACCTGAAACAAGAGAGATTGCTAGTGTCATGATTCTTGATGCATTAAAAATAATGGACCAAAATTATCGCAATCCACAAAACGGAGTTAGCGAAAGGCCATTATATGAACTAGCTGACTATAACCAAGCGTTTTCTATATGGAAAACCATAGAATATGATACCCAAACTGAAATTAATGAAGAATTTTCAGTTTATCTGAAAGATGGTGGGCATATTCTGGGCTCTGCCATGTATGAATTTAGTTATAATGGTAAAAAAGTTGTTTTTACGGGCGATTCTGGGAATTCTCCCTCACCGCTTTTGAAAAATACAGAAAATGTGACTGATGCAGATTATCTAATCATTGACAGTGTTTATGGCGACAGAAATCATGAGCCAAAAGAGGAAAGAGACCAAAGATTTAAGCAAATTATTTTAGATACGATAGAAAAAAGAGGGGCACTAGTTATTCCAGCATTTTCTGTAGAGCGAACGCAAGTTATTTTGTATGAATTAAATAATCTAGTTGAAGAAAAAAAGATCCCATCTGTGCCAGTTTTTCTAGATTCACCTTTGGGTTCAAAAGTGACGAACATTTACGCTAGAAGTTCAAAAGATTTTAATACTGGAGTGCAGAGAGAAATAAAAGAAGGAGATGATATTTTTAATTTTCCAAAACTGACTATCACTGCGGGTTCAGGGGATTCCAAACAGATTGTCAGTATTCCAAATCCCAAAATAATCGTGGCGGGTTCAGGAATGTCTTCTGGTGGCAGGGTATTGTGGCACGAGATGCAATACTTGCCAGACCCAAAGAGCACAGTACTTCTCATGGGCTACCAAGCACTTGGCACATTGGGTAGAAGAATACAGGACAAACCAAAGGAAGTGGAAATACATGGTCAAATCGTACCCATTCGTGCTCGTATAGAAATGATTTCCGGCTACTCATCGCACAAAGACTCTGATAGCTTGGTGGCTATGGTTGAGCAAACAAAAGCTACGTTGAAAAAAGTTTTTGTAGTCATGGGCGAACCAAAGTCATCCACATATCTGGCCCAGCGTCTGCGCGATGAGCTTCTCGTGGAAGCTATTTACCCAGAAAAAGGCAAACCTTATCTATTGGAGTAAATTGCTAATTGATTTTTAATGACGAAGTGATATACTGGAGGCACTATGAGCAAAGCTGAAAAGGAAATTGTAAAAGTGGTCAAAAAGACAATTCTCGAATCTATTCATGGGGTTTTTGCCGACCCTGATCAAGGACTGGAACTCAAAGAATCTATAAAAAGACGCCTGAAAAAAGCATCGTTATCTCCCAAAGGATTTATTACCCTTCCATCCGCCAGAAGAAAATTTGCTTAATTTATATGTTGCGCTGGAAAGTAATTTTTTCGCTTGACGCACAAGATGATTTGGATAATTTGTCTCGCTCAGTGCGGGATAGGGTTTTTGATAAGCTGGGATGGTTTGAAAATAATTTTGACTCAATAACACCTCTCCTTTTAACTGGGAAGTTTAACGGTTTCTACAAGTTGCGAGTGGGTGATTGGCGGGTAATGTATCAGATTGATTGGAATAAAAATTATATTATTATTCATGTTATTGACCACAGATCAAACATCTACAAGTAACTGTTATGAGGAAACGCTTTAAAAATAAGAGAGAGAGTCATGTGCTTTATGTAAACCCCATAAGCGAGGTTGGGCAATGCGCTGGAGTTCAAAAGAAGCCGAACTACTTAGAGTTTTTGAAAGAGAGAAGGCTCTTACTTTGCGAATTCCAGAATTTTTTTAAATGTATTAGGATTTTCAATAACAAGAGTAGCTAGAATTTTGCGGTCTAGGAGGATGCCTTTCTTTTTTAAACCACCCATAAGTTTGCTATATGATGTCCCAAGTTCTTTTGAGGCGTATGAAATTTTGACATTCCAGAGTTTGCGAGCGTCGCCCTTTTTGTCTCGTCTGTGCGCAAAAGCGTAAGCTCCAGCGTGAAAGATGGCTTCTTGGGCTTCCCGCTCCTTTGTAGAACGGCCATGTCGATAGCCTTTTGTCTTACGAAGAATGTTTTTACGATTCTTTAATGCATTGACCCCTTTTTTTACTCGTGTCATAAATGTTACGATTTACATATTTGGCCAATCTCTGCGTTAAAACTGCAAAAATGCTCGTCACCTACCAACGAGGTAGGCTCCTCAATTTTTGCAATTTTGCCTTGATATTGTCTCAAATCTGTAAATCTCGTTTTCATAATTATTTTTAATTTTTAACTTTTAATTTGTAATAAATCTTGCCTTATCTTTGTTACTCATCGGGAAATTGACCATGCCTTTTTTGGCAAGTTGAGAACGGCGACTTTCTTTTGCATTGAAATGGTTTTGACCAGTTTTTCTTGCCGAAATTTTTCCATTCTTGCTGACTTTTAGTCGTTTTGTAAAACTTTTATTTGTTTTTGTGCTCATATGTTTAGTTTGTAAAGTTATAAAGTTTGTAAAGTTTCTAAAGTGGAATGCATTTGATGTTACTTTATGAACTTTATAACTTTATGAACTTTCTAACTTCTCTCGATTACTATCGAGAGACCTTTCAAACTTTTCTTGGCGGGATCTGCCACTTTATATTCTTCGGTAATCAGTTTCAAAACCCTTTCTATGCGTTCCTTTAGAAACTTGATATCCATATATTTGGTTCTACCTGGCAAAAAAAGGTCTATTTTGATGCGATTTCCTTCCTTGAGCCAGCCACTGGCCTTTTTGGCTTTGAGCTCTAAGTCGTGTTCCCCAGTGCCTACTTTTATTTGAATATTCTTTACCTCTACCGTATGTTGCTTGGTTTTTGCTGTTTTAAGCTTTTTGTTTTCAGCGTATTGAAATTTACCATAATCCATGATTTTTGCAACCGGTGGGTTGGCGTTTGGTGATATTAGAATAAGGTCAAGCCCCGCCTCACGGGCTTTTTCCAAAGCTTCTTTGAAAGAGATAACTCCCAGATTCGTGCCATCATCTAAAAGCACACGTAACTCTGGAGCTTGGATTTGATTGTTTATTTTTACGAATGTAGACAATATTTTAGAACTGAATGTTCGCGATTTAACTTATAATAAAATATAGCAATAAGATATCATATTTTTTTTGGGAATGCAAAATTCATACAAGCAGTTGACTTTGGAGAGATATTACTTTAGTTTTATCTATGGATTAGCACATCGACATAAGGAGGCATTCATGGATGCAAAAGAAAAAATTATCCTCGCACTGGATGTTAATTCCAGAGAGGAAGCACTAGAGTTGGTTCGGATATTCAGGAATTTCGTTTCAATGTTCAAAGTAGGATTGCGGCTTTTTGTGGCTTGCGGGCCAAACCTTGTCAAAGAAATCATCGGGCAAGGGAATAAGGTTTTTCTTGACTTGAAATTTAATGATACGCCAAAGACAGTAGGAGAGGCGACCAAAGAAGCTTCCATGCTGGGCGTGGAAATGTTCACTGTTCACGCCTCTGCTGGTATTTCTGCCATGAAGGAGGCAGTTGCCAATAAGGGGAATTCAAAACTGCTGATTACCACGGTTCTGACCTCGCTTTCGGATAACCATCTGAATCCTCGTAATACTACGCGTTATATTTTAGGAGAAATAACACAACAGAAGGTCAGGCACTTCTCCGAAGACGCTGTTTATGTTGGGGCAGATGGCATTACCTGTTCACCTCAAGACCTCAAAATGCTTGAGTTTCACATGGGACATGAATCCTTTCGGCGGTTACTAAAAGTAACTCCTGGAATTTGCGAAACAAATGATCTGCCAAGTGGTCAAAAACGCACAATGACAGCAAGAGAAGCTATCTTGGATGGAGCAGATTATCTCGTTCTTAGCCGAGTTATTACAGAAACAAAAGTAGGTAGTCCGATGAACGCGCTACTTCGCATCACTGCGGAAATTTCTTCCGTCGAAAGGAGAACGAATTGAATATTTTGGAAATGAATCGAGCGAAGCTTATGACCTTGCCTATCTGGAAAGTGCGGGAGCCGTTCAGTGCCGACGAAATTTTCCACATCGTAGATGTTTTCGGGGCTTCCTGGTCGTATGACTATGAAGCGGCAAAAAGAGGTAAGGTAGGCTTGCATGCTAAGCTGAAATCCGGCCGACACGCCAATCGAGCCTTTAATTCGCGGGTCTTGTTTCAAGCTCCGAATATCAGACGTATCATGGCTTGCCAGATTGCCATGCGTTTGTATGGAGTTCTTCCGCAAACCCCTGACTATGTAGCCGGCATTCCCAACGGCGCAACAGACTTGGGTAAAGACCTTGCCTGGATATTGAGCGCCAAAGAAGCCGAGATGAAAAAGTGTAATGGGAAGATTCATCTTGTAACGAACATTGGCTTGAGCTCAATTCTTTTTGTGGACGATTTCTTTTCCGTAGGTACAGGCTTGCGAGAAGCAGTCTTGCAGACTCACCAATCTCAACCGGAGGCAAATATAGTAAACTGCGCTCCATCCATTCTGAATCTGGGAGAGAAAAACCTTATTGTAGTTGAAGATGTCGGGATTTTTCCAATATTTTCAGTCGCCGATGGAAAAGTTCAAAGTTGGGAAAAATCTAAGTGTGTGCTCTGCAATGAGTTTGGTTCCAAACCAATAAAGTTCAAAGAGACCGATGAAAACTGGACTCTTCTGACCACATCTCAAAAATAAAGAAAGGAGAAACGGGGCGGACTGCATGTTCGCCTCTTTTTATGTTTATGGCATATATACAAAAAGTATGTTATTGTGGAGAGTAAACTATTTAATATTTTTAAAATCAAAAACATGAAAACAGAAAATTCTGTACTGATGAAACAGGCACGAGAAGCACTCTCGGGCAAATGGGGTTTAGCGATTTGGGCATTTTTTCTCTACTTTTTAATTACTTTGATCATTCAAAATATTCCAAAAGTTGGGTCATTTATCCCGTTGTTCATCAGTGGACCAATGGCTCTTGGCTTTGCTATTTTTTCTTTGTCTATATCAAGAAATCAAAACCCAAAACTTGAACAAATATTTGAGGGTTTTAAAAGATTCGGTACATCACTTGTAGCGTTTATACTGATGAGTTTGTTTACATTATTATGGACGCTCCTTCTCATAGTTCCGGGCATTATAGCCAGTTTATCGTATTCAATGACATTTTATATTATCGCTGATGACAGTTCTATGGGAGCAATAGAAACCATAAAAAGAAGCAAAAAAATGATGTACGGTTTCAAATGGAAGTATTTAGAACTACAACTTCGATTTTTAGGTTGGGCTCTCTTGTCTATCCTGACGCTCGGCATTGGTCTCCTTTGGCTTGTTCCGTATATGAGTATCAGTAATGCTAAATTCTACGAGGATATAAAAATAGTTAACCTGACACCTGTATTTTAATACAGGTGTTGCAATTGATTGTTGAACTAGATTAATTATACAAAAAGCCTTAAAAATAGGGCTTTTTGTTAGTTTGTGGACATGGACCCAAATACTTGGAACCAGTTGCATGATTATGTACTGGAATGGCACCCGGCTGTAGAGGAAAATTCTCGTCGAGTGGAAGAAAAGTAATCAATAATTGAAATATTAAAAATAATTTGAGACAATACAGTCAATGAAAAAAGATTTTGATGATTGGAACAAAAAGAAAAAGAAAATTCATAAAAATGATAATGCTCCATTTTGTCACGAAAGGGAGCTCTGGTGGGGTGCTCTCGGTGTGAACATAGGTTCTGAACAAGATGGTTCTGGTAAAGAAGATTCTCGTCCAATACTTGTACTGAAAGGTTTGAGTGTCCAAACATGCGTCGTTATACCTCTTACTACTTCTACAAGTATTCATACACTGCGACCATCAGTCGGAATTGTGGAAGATGAAGAAGCACATGCTTTGATGTCACAAATTAGAGTCATTGATACAAAACGACTAATCCGCAAAATAGGTTATCTTGATAAAAAGATATTTCAACAGATACGAAAAATCGCCAAAGACATGCTTTAGCGATTTTTCTCCCTCTTATTTTTTCTGCCGTTTGCCTCTTACGAGGCGAGGCCGAAGCCACTTGTACTGTAAGTATAGCAAGTCTCTAATGAATGTCAAATTAAATATAATAAAACGAATGAAAGAAAATCTACAACTTAATGAAGAAATTGTAAAAATTATTCAAAAATTAAAACTAGAACCAGTTCGAATGTCTTTTGCAGTTATAAATTTACATACTCCAGAGCCAGAAATTGCTGGATATCACATGGATGAGTTTATATATCCCGCAAGTATATATAAAGTTTTTGTGGGAGCAGAAATTTTGCGGAAAGTTTATGAAAAAATATTGAACCTATCGGATATAGTAGAAATCAAATCTCCAAATGATGTTGATAGGGATATTTGCCTTTTTCCTAAAACTACTAGCAAAGACCACAGACCACCCTTGAAAGCTGGCGATAAAATGACCATTGATTATCTCCTTGATCTTGTATTCAGTCGAAGTGACAATACTGCTTCTAATACGCTCATAGATATTGCAGGTAGAGAAGATATCAATAGCCATATTATTTTACCAAATGGATGGAAAGGAAGTGAAGTTACTAGAAAATTTCTTGACCGATTAAAAGAAGAAAAAGAATATAGAGTTTCGCGTATTACCGTATCAAATGCTCGGTATCTGGCAGAATTTTTTTATAAAATAGAAAAAGGAGAATTAGTTAGTAAATGGGTCTCAGAGAAATTAAAAGCTTACATGCAAAATTGGAATCGTGAAGGAAGAAGTGGATTAAACCTTCCTGAGTTTGTTAATTACTATAGAAAAGGCGGATGGCTTGAAATAAATGGATACAAATATAACTTTTTAAGCGCGATAAAAAACGTCACCAAGAAAGGATATGCGGTCAACAAATGGAGTAATGACGCTGGAGTAGTCACTGGTCAAAATTCACATTATGCTCTGGCACTTTTATCACTTACTAAGTCAGCGTGGCCATGGACAGAGTTTCCTTTGAAATCATTTGCAAAAGAGATACACATCTTGATGGAAAAATTAGATAGATAAATTTTATACAACAAAATAGCCTTATTTTAGGGCTTTTTGTTGTTGTGGCGCTTCACGAGTACATTCAGCATCCTACAAAAATATAGTCGCTTCGCTTGTTATTTTGTGGAAGTGGCGATATCGAAATCGCATGCATACAGAGAATTGAAACGAATCTACAGCGCGTAGTTTATTTAATGTTTAAATCATATTGCTTGGAACAAACAAAATGCGATACAATCGAGTCTTCTTTATTTCAAAATATTTCCGAGACAAAAAATATTTCTAACCTCAAGTTATGTCAATCAACTCCTCGTACGAGATATGTGAGGAGCGACCGTCTCTTAGGGCTGTTGTTTAGACAGTGGCGTAAGAGAAAGCGAAGTCGTTTGCTCCATAAAATGGAGAGACGATTGCTTTAGATAAGTTTTTTACACTTAATCTTTCCAAACTGTTTTAGGAGAGCTTGGCGCTCCGCGTTGCCTGAATCAATGTCATCTATATGTCAAAACCTGTCACTCCCGAAAAATAGTAGTCAATAGCTAGTATTTAGTAGCCAGGTGAAGACAACTACTTTTCGGGAATTTTTGGTTTATCTTGTCAACGATCTTTAAAATCTCTTCCTATCTCTCTTTCCGTATCTCGTTTTTTCAATGTCTCGCGTTTATCAAACTTTTTCTTACCTTTTGCAGTGGCAATATCAATCTTCACTTTCGGTCCTTTATTATATACCGAAAGAGGGACAATTGTCAACCTGTTTTTTTGGTCTATGGATACGAGCTCGGATATCTCTTTTTTTGTAAGCAATAGTTTGCGATTGCGGTAGGGGTCATAATCTTTCGGCGTATTTGCCGGCTGATATGGTGGAACGAACATCCCAACTACGTATGCTTCACCACCTCGTATGGTAATATGAGCACCCTCCAATGAGCCCTGACCAGCTTTTAGGGATTTTACTTCAAAACCAAAAAGCTCTATGCCAGCAACATAGGTATCCAATATCTCGTAATTAAACCTAGCTTTTTTATTGGTTATGAGTGACATGCCATAATCCTAACACAAAAACTTTTACTTCACTTTTACTTTACTTAAATTCGTGTATACTACGGCTAATATGAATAGTCCCAATCAAAAGTCATCAGAAAAGACCAAGATAATTATAAAGAAAACAAACAAAGGTGACAAAGGGCCAGAAGGTAACTCTATTGTCAGCTACATTGTTTCTGTGCTGATCATGTTTATTGTTTTATCCGCATTGTACTCTTTTGTTTCTGGCAAAACTGAGAAGAAAGCGGAAAACATTCCTATTTCAGAGTTGGCGGCGGATATTAAATCTGGCGTCGTAAAAAATATTATCGTCAAAGGAGATGTGCTTCTCGTTGAGTATACATCCGGCGACGAAAAAACATCCAAGAAAGAAACAGACGTTGCTTTATCGCAAACCCTGGTGAATTATAGTGTGACCAAAGAGCAACTTGCTCTTATAAGCATAAATATAAAAGAGGAAAGCAGTCTTAGTTACTGGCTCATGAATCTGGCGCCGATTATTTTTCCAATTTTATTTATTTTTGTTTTTATTTGGTTTATCTCCAGGCAAGTTAAAGGTGCTGGCATACAAGCGTTGACTTTTGGCCAGTCCAAAGCGCGGATGATTGACCCAAACGACAAGAACAGCCGAGTAACTTTCAAAGACGTGGCTGGTTGCAAGGAAGCAAAAGAAGAACTGGCAGAAATAGTGGACTTTCTGCGTAATCCAAAAAAGTTTTTAGACATTGGGGCTCGTATTCCAAAAGGTATTCTACTTATGGGGCCACCGGGTAGTGGAAAAACTCTACTGGCAAGAGCTGTTAGCGGTGAAGCTGGTGTGGCCTTTTTTTCCATCTCTGGCTCGGAGTTCGTGGAAATGTTTGTTGGTGTGGGAGCGTCACGAGTCAGAGATTTGTTTCTCTTGGCCAAGAAAAATGCCCCAGCTATTATTTTTGTAGATGAGATAGATGCTGTTGGGCGAATACGTGGCGCTGGTCTCGGTGGGGGAAACGACGAGCGCGAACAAACATTGAATCAGATTCTAGTTGAGATGGATGGTTTTGAGCCGAATGAAAAAGTTATTGTTATGGCTGCAACGAATCGTCCAGACGTTCTGGACCCTGCCCTCCTTCGTCCCGGCAGGTTTGATAGGCGAGTAACTCTGGACTTACCAGACCGCAAAGACCGTGAAGATATTTTGATTGTTCATAGCAAAGAAAAACCATTTGCAGAAGATGTAAATCTGAAAGTTATAGCCGAACGTACTCCGGGATTTTCTGGCGCGGATTTGTATTCACTTATGAACGAAGGAGCAATACTTGCCGCTCGTGAAAATCGCACCACGGTTGCTCAATACGACCTTATACGTTCTATTGAAAAAGTTATGCTCGGTCCTGAACGCAAAAGTCACATTCTTTCCAAAAAAGAAAAAGAAATCACTGCCTATCACGAAGCGGGACACGCAGTTTTGGCATCTCTTTTGCCATATGCCGACCCGGTACACAAGATTTCAATTATTGCTCGTGGTCATGCCGCTGGGTATGTTTTGAAACTTCCACTAGAAGACAGCAGAATGCAATCAAAAAAAGAATTTCTGGATGATATTGCAGTTTCCCTAGGAGGATATGTTACAGAGAAATTGCTTTTTGATGACTTGACTACAGGACCATCAAATGACCTCCAAGTTTCCACTGCCCTAGCTCGTGATATGGTTACAAAATATGGCATGTCAGATGTGCTCGGGCCTGTGGCTTTGGAAGGTCAGGGAGGTAAGGTTTTGTTTGGTCGTGGTGTAGAAGAAAAAGAATTTTCCCAAAAAGTAGCGGCCGATATAGATAGCGAAGTTTCGCGTATTATGCGAGAGGCGCATGAAAAAGCTAAAAAAGTAATAACGGAGAACAGATCTTTACTGGATGCTATCGCCAAAAGATTAATAGAAAAAGAAACAATAGAACGGATGGAGTTTGAAACTATATTGGTTGCTCACGGCATTACTCCAAAACAGAAATTGGACATAGAGCATCAGGTGTAGTACGATTTGTAGAGAGGTGTACAAATGAGATGCAACAGAATCGATTTAGTTGAAGGTGAACTTGTTCGGTGCGATGGCGAAGTGAAAGAAATTCCAAGTTATGAAGAAGGAGTTCTTGTGTTGGATGAAGTTTGCCAGAAGTGTCATCAACCACAGGTTCTAACCCCTTTGGAATTCTCCGGGACACTTTCGGTCTAAACCGCAGAAAGGAGTTTCATGGCGATTTTCATTTCGGTTAGTTTTGTGGTTATTGTTATCGTGCTGAAATGGATTTTCTCAGCATTTTCTCGCCTTGCCGAATTGGGCAAGATGACCCATGGCATTTGGTCGTAGGAGGGTTATGAAATGGGTTCTAGTTTCTGGTCTTGTCATTTTTGTGGTGTTTGTCTACTTGTTTTTGAGTCGGCTGGTCAGGGGAATAAACAACTTTTTCAATCCCTCAAAACACAAGACTCACCCATATATGTGACTTTGGTCACAAATATCCTCAGCCACTCTCGCCGAGGATATTTTTTTATGCTAGTATTTTTTCATTCCGCCCTTAGCTCAGTTGGTTAGAGCATCGAGCTTATACCTCGAGGGTCCCACGTTCAAGTCGTGGAGGGCGGACAAGCCAAAAAATCTCCACTGCTGGAGATTTTTTCGGACTTGTCCGAGACGGAGGCATGTTTTGCTAACAAGCAAAACAGCTGAGTCGTGGTCAAGAAATTTTGTGAACGACGGCGAACAAAATATTCGTGACGACATGACCTCAATTATTCAAAATGGATTTTTTCCGATAGGTTTTTGAGATATTCACTGATAATAGGGTAATTGGTAAAATCTGAATCTTCTTCCACTATATGTATTGCCTCTGTGCGTGCAGCTTCAACCATTTTTATATTTTTGATAGCTTCCATGGCCAAATCCGAAATGCCCCATTGTTTAGTGCCTACGAGTTCTCCTGCTCCACGTTGAGCCAGGTCAAATTCAGCCAATTCAAAACCATTTTTGGCTGTGATTAACGCCCTCAGTCTCTCTTTGGTTTTAAGACCTTTGCTTTCAGTGAAAATGAAACAGTATGCTTGATGATTTGAGCGTATAACCCGTCCGCGAAGCTGATGAAGTTGGGAAAGCCCAAATCTTTCCGCGCCTTCTATTATTATCATCGTGGCATTTGGCACATTGACTCCGACTTCCACCACAGAGGTGGCAACGAGAATATCTGTTTTTCCTCCGGCAAAATCGGACATCACTTTTTCTTTCTGAACTGGTGTCATTTTACTGTGCAGAGTTTCAATAGTGAATTCTTTAAAGACTTCTTTTTTCAATCTTTCGGCTTCCAAACTGACGGATTTGGCGATGACAGCTAGTTCTTTTGTAGGGTCAGGTTCGTTTATGCGAGGACAGATAACATATAATTGCCGTCCATTTTTAATTTCTTTTCTGATCTCATCGTAAATTTTCTCTCTCTCCGTTGGTAGAATAATTTTTGTGATAATTGGTTTGCGACCGTGTGGCATTTCATCAAGTAAGGTTAAATCTAAGTCACCATATATAGTCAGTGCCAGTGTGCGGGGAATAGGAGTAGCTGTCATACTCAAAAGATGAGGCGTTAAAGACCCTTTTGTTGTTAGTTTTTGTCTCTGAAGTGTTCCAAATCTGTGTTGCTCGTCTATAACCACAAATGCTAAATGTTTGAATGCCACGGATTTGTAAATGAGTGTGTGTGTGCCGATTAAAATTGGAACTTCGCCATTTGCCACCCATTTTAATAACTGTGTCCGAGAAATTTTTGTCGGTTTTGTTTTGTCTGATTTTGATGGGAAAATCTGACATTCGCTTCCTGTAATCAGTCCGATTTTGATAGGCAGATGTTCAAAATACCCTATGAAATTTTCATAGTGTTGCTTGGCAAGAATTTCTGTGGGGCACATGTAGGCAACTTGCAAACTTCCAAAAGTTTGCAAGTTGCCCTGAGCGAAGTCGAAGGGCCTTTGTTGAACGGTAGCATAAATAACAGCGGCAGCTACGGCAGTTTTGCCAGAACCGACATCGCCTTCAAGAAGGCGAGACATGGGATATCCGCGCGTGAAATCTCCAGTGATTGTTTTGATTGCCGAAAGCTGGGAGGATGTTGGTTCAAAAGGAAATCGCTTTACAAAATCAGAAATATCTTTTGGATTAGTTTCTATTTCAAATGACTTTTGTGTGTTCCATCGTTTTCTCTCTTGTTGTTTCTGCAGTTGTATGAAAAATATTTCTTGAAAAGCAAAACGTTTGCGGGCAGAGAGCGCATCAGACTCCTTTTTTGGTGCGTGAATCCAAATAAATGCTGTGCGAATATTCGGCAAATTGTATTTTTTCAAAATATCTTCTGGTATCGGGTCAACCAATATGTCAAGGAGTCTCCTTGACATAATTTTTTGGATAGCGTGATAAATCCAGTTTGATGTAATCCCTCTACTCTCTGGATAAACTGGATACAGACTGTGGTTGTCTCCGCCTGCGCCGAAAAGTGATTTGCTAACACCAGAGTGTAGCAAATCATCTACTTGCTCGATTTTTGGATTACTCATATATATACCTCCCTCGTTAGCACTCGGGATCTTCGTTCGCTTTTCGCTCACCTTGCCTTCCACACGGACAAACTGTCCATCGTGAATCATTTTGGCAATGTACGGCTGGTTGAACCAAATAAGTTTTATTTTGCCTGTCTCATCTTCCACTACCCCTTCTGACATAGGAATCTTTTTGATAAAGGCGCGACTCATTTTCAGTCCAGATATTTTTCCAAAAATAGTGGCCTCATCTCCTTTTGCCAAACTCTCAATATTTTTTATCTGGCTCGTATCGCCATATCTAGATGGGAAGTAATACAGCAAATCCTCTACAGTATTCAACCCCATTTTTGCCAAAGCCTTTTTCTGCGGTTCTTGCAGTCGGAATTCAGTTGCTACTGGAGAATCTAATTTCATCTTGTTATTGTATATTTTTAGCATCTCTATAAATACTTGACAAAATAATACGTTATGCTATCTTTTGTTTTAGAATTCAAGGAAGGAGCAGTCACATGAAACATTCTGAACTTGTTCGATTTGTTGAAGAAAACACAGAGAAACTTTCCAAGTCCATCGATGGGATGGGGCTTCCTCTCATACCGTAATAAACCAAAAAATGCAGAAAGGAGATGAATCAAGCCCGGACTAATCATCCTGGCTTTTTTATACAAAAATTTATTTTTATTTTTAATATGTATTATTTTCTTGTCTTTTTTAAAATCACATCATATTACAGCGATAGCTGGAATATGATGTGATTTTTAATTTGAAATAAAACAGGTCGCCTAGCCATCCCCGTGGCAAGCCAGCGGGGTATTTTGGCTGGCGACGTCGGGGCTGTTATTTTGGTATAGGAGGTGGCTCCGCCACCACTTGTATCATTGCCCTTCATCCCCGTGGTAAGCCACGGGGTATTATCGGCTCCCAATAAAAACATATTATTGCTTTATTGAACCAACCTTCCTTTTTATCCATTTTAAAATCATACCAGATCTTTGCGATCGCAAAGATCTGGTATGATTTTAATTTAAGATTTTTTCATGATATTCGTAACTGCGTTTGCTACGGCATTTGCCACTGCGTGGGCGACACGTTTGTCAAAAGGTGAGGGGATTATGTAATCAGCCGACAAATCTTTTTTGGAAATTAGACTGGCGATTGCTAGAGCGGAAGCGATTTTCATTTTATCTGTGATTTGTTTTGCGCCAGAGTCCAGTGCTCCACGGAAAATGCCAGGAAAAACCAAAACATTGTTAATTTGATTTGGATAATCCGACCGGCCGGTACCAAACACCTTAATTTTTGTCCCTTGCACAGTTTCGGGACTGATTTCTGGATTAGGATTTGCCATGGCAAAAACGATAGGGTCGTCCGCCATTGTTTTAATCCATTCCGGTTTCAAAACATTTGCCACAGAAACGCCGATGAAAACATCTGTGTTTCGCACAGCATTTTCCAATCCACCTTTTATTTTTTGAGGATTAGTTTTTGTGGCAATTTTTTCTTTGTATGGATTGAGATTGTTCCTACCTTTATAAATAATGCCGTGGGTGTCCAACATCAAAACATTTTTTCCAGATACGCCGTATTGCAAAAGCAGATTTGTGATAGCCATCGCTGCCGCTCCCGCGCCGTTTATGACAATTTTTGCCTTACCCGCTTTTTTCTTGACCACTTTCAAGCCGTTTATTAATGCGGCCAAAACGACAATAGCTGTACCATGCTGGTCATCGTGCATGACTGGAATGTCCAGTTCTTTTTTTAATCTCTCCTCTATTTCAAAACAGCGTGGAGCAGAAATGTCTTCTAGATTTATTCCGCCAAATCCGACAGAGATGTTTTTGATTGTTTTTATTATTTCCTCTGTGTCCTGTGTAGCTAGGGCGATAGGGTAGGCGTCAATATCGGCAAATTCTTTAAACAAAACAGCTTTGCCTTCCATCACCGGCAATGCCGCCTCGGGGCCGATGTTGCCCAAACCGAGGACCGCCGAGCCATCCGTAATAACAGCAACGGCATTTGATTTCAGTGTGTAGTCGTAAACCAGTTTTTTATTTTTGGCTATAGTCCTTGAGACTTCCGCTACACCGGGAGTGTAAGCTATGGACAAATCCTGCCTGTTTCGTATAGGCACTTTGGACTGTACAGCCAACACTCCTTTCATTTTTTTGTGCAAATCTAGGGATAATTTTAAGTAATTCATAGAATTATAGTATACAGAAATTAATAATATTTACAATAAAAATGTTGCGTAAAAAAAGCGCCGAGATATGCTCACGGCGCTTCCAGTCTACATTCGAGATTTATAAGCTTCCACTGCATTGGCATACAGTAGAGTTTCTCCATCAACCTCAATGTTTCGGAGATACAGGATTGGGATTGTACTAGCAGGTATTTCTAGGAACTTTACCGCCTCTGTAACTGTCACTAACCTTTTTGTTCCAGCCTGTTTTTTTGCAGTTTGGGTTTTTGGTTTGTAGAGTTCAGTAATAACGTTATTTTCCAGCCGTACTGCCACCTTTCTTGGTTTTTGATAAATTCTCAGCTGTTGTCTTAGTTGGTCAGTGACTGGAGTTCGTATCGGAGCTCGTTTTTTTTGTAACTTCCAGCCTTTCTTTTCTTCTCGTCGCTTCCGTTTTCTCAAAGGCATTGAGTTCATCTCTAAGCCGTTTTCCCGCCTTCTTTTTGGCTTTTGTTTCAATGCGTACTGCACGCATTTCAATCTTTCTTTGAAGAAGTGTTCTTATTGTTTCAACAGTTTCAGTGTTAAGAAGGACTTTCTTTTTTCCGGCCTATAGTTGGGTAGTAGCAAAAGCGCTTGGAGAGACACTGTTGTGATACGACTAAACCCAAATACTCTCACTTCTCGCAATATCTCTTTGTTTCTCCAGGAGACAATTGTATTTCTTGTAACTCCCAGCTTATCACAAGCTTCTTCTAACGAACACGACAAGTGATATGCTGTAAGCGCCTTTAGTACTTCGTCTTTCTTAGCAAGCAGTGATTTTTCAGAAACTGAATGAAGAAGTCCTCGTTTGAACAAGCGAAAAACTGTTCTCAAGTGTATGTTGAATACTCTATACACCACATTCGGATGTACTCCATACGGACATTTTTTTTTGAAAGAGCCCAGCATTGCATACCTCCTTTTCTGATACCACTCTATACTCAATACAGAATAAGGTCAAAAAGAACTTATCTGACTATAAGCTTATTTGCAATGTAAGCCACAAAATTTATTCGGTTTTCATTACCTGATTCTTTCACAATTTTTCTATGTTTGTTGAACTCATCAATAGTTAAATCATTTGATTTTAATTTTTTATACAAAACTTTTTCATTTTCTTCCAATTCAGTTGGATTACAATCCGTCAGGTTATTAACCAGTCCCTTTTCTTCCTCTGTCTTTTTTAGTTCTGCTATATGACTGCGAAAATTTTCTAAATCTTCGTGTTCATTTGTAGGAAATTCTTCCATTGTATTTTTGTGATTTATTAAATCACAACTGGCGGTGACGATGTCCCGAAATTAGAACCGAAAACGTGGCCCAAATTCAAGGATATTGATGAAAGTATACGCGAATTGAGGGCTATGTTCAAGCAACACCCTCAATGGTTTGAGGTTCCTAAGCCTAAATCAGATAAGGGTAAGAATGTGGTTGATTATTCTATTTAGTTTAACTGGAATTAGAGTGCTTTATCAGGCCAAAGATAAATTGCGCATATTCCGCGAATACTTGAAGATTGGCGTATACCACCTTCGCATCAAACTGCCTACCTGTGGGATGTCCTGCATCATTTCGGTTCAACCTCACGAAATTGAACACACCATCGAGATATGTCTCCCAGTCGGACTGAAACTCTTTCGGGAGCGACTTCACGTCATTTAAAAACTCTTTCTTGAACTCCTTATACTGTATTGAAATGAATCTGTCAGCAACTTTCTTTTGGAAACTCGCTTGGCGTGTAGCGTCCGGTATCCAATCTGTATACGCCTCGATGAGCAGAAGCATGAGATTCTCTGATGCAACCCCAAGTGTGATTGTTGCAGAGAGAAGATGGCGACGATTGTATCCGGCAACTGCTTCACCGATATATGCAAGAGTGATATCGTCAATCGTCGGCACTTTTGCCTTGAATGCTCTTACATATCCTTCGGGGTCATACGGCAACCAATCTTCTGCAAGGAACGCCTCCATGCCGTACTGTGTTACGGTCAACCACGGCAAATCACTATTCTGATCTTGAGCAGTACCTGGATACACGTACCCAGCATTGATAAGTTCTTGCACAATTTCTCGCGCAACGGAGTGTACCTTCATCAGTTCCCAGTGTGGAACATTTTGAGTATTAGGAAAGAGTGAGAGTATCTGCCCCATTTGAAATTGCTGTGCTTGATTTGGATTTTTCTTCGCCCATTCTATTTGTCCCTTGAAGTGTTCAAAGATTTTATTTCTGATTTCTTCTCTGGTCATATGTTTATTCGCGAATGTCGTGCTTACCGTCGTTATAAAGTTTACGACCATACACGACTGGTATGTCTGCAAGTCGAGCCGCTTCTCCTCGGTGTAGATTATCTAACACATGTTGGAAATCTCTTTGTATTTCTTTTTTCCAGCCAGCTTCGTCATCTTTCCACCAGTACGACACTCCGCCGTCCATTAAATCTTTGCCCATTGAATTGAGGAGTTTTGCGATATCGTTAATTAACTCATACATCTTGTCGCTGGATGGAATAGTAGGCAGTACGTAGTCCTTTTCTCGATGTGCGAAATATGTATCTCGTGCGTCCTTCAGCATCTCCAGTGATTCCTTGTGTTTTTCTTTCAGCTCTTCAAATTCCTTTTCTCGATCAATCTTATACTTCTTAGCTTCGTCTAATAGATAAGAGAGCGTTCGCTTCTGTTTATTTTTCCCATCCTCAAACAATTGAGTTACAGATAATACAGTCGCATAACAGATGCCGCTTTCAAGTGACCGAAAAAAGTAATTGTACTTTTTCATTATCTCGACGTTATGGTTTGCATCTTGGTCGCCGAGGTAAACTTTGCTTTTTGAAAGGGCGCAACAAAATAACAGCTCGCAGTATGTGCTGGTTTCGTATAAATGGTTAAAGAAGCCATCCCACAACTTTTTTAGTTCCTCCTTGTTGTTGGTACTCATTTTTTCATTGCTAACTTTTTAATAAATAATCCTATTGGGCGAGGTTGTGTTGGGGATAACTTCGACTTGTTTAGGTTATGTTTAGGTAGTATACTCTAGGTATGCAAAAGAAGTCAAGCTTTGGGATAGGTAAACCATCAAAGAGACAGGCCGAAATACTCCATTTCGCCAGAGAATATCGTAGAGAAAATGGATATTCGCCATCTTTAACCGAAATTGCAAAAAATTTTCATATTTCTATTCCGACTGTCCACGAACATATCTCACATTTACAGGAAAAGAATCTCCTTACAGCCGAAAAGGGGAAAAAACGGTCTATCCAAGCGCTAAGGGATCATAAGTCGCCTGTTGTACAAATACCACTCATGGGTCTTATTTCTGCAGGTGGTCCGATTGAAGCAATTAGAGATCCTCGACCAATAGAAGTTCCTCGAAACATGCTTTCGTCTGGTGAAAATTATTATGCTCTAAAAGTAAGTGGGCGAAGTATGATTGAGGAAGGTATTTCTGATGGTGACATTGTAATAATTCACGAACAGCAAACGGTTGATGATGGGGAAAAAGCGGTGGCTTATATGCCAGATAGAAATGAAGTCACTCTCAAAAAGATTTATAGAGAAAAAGACCGAATTAAACTTGTTCCAGCAAATAAGTATATGGAGCCTTTCTATGAAACGAATGTCGAAATACAAGGCAAGGTCGTCGGTGTTCTTAGGAAAGAGATTTAATAAATGTTAAAATAATTTTATGTCATTAGTAACTATACCCGAAGCATCAAAGTGGGCATCAGACTTTCTTGAAAAAGAAGTTTTGCCGACAAATATTTCTTATCTTGTTCAATACGGAAAAGTGAAAAAACATGGAGAGAACGGCTCGACCATGGTTGATTTGAATGATTTAAAAAAATATTACGATTCATACAACGGCAATCGCGAGGTAAGTTGGAAAAAAAATCTAGGAAATGATTTAAACTGGACCCTTTCTTTCGATAATTTAAGGGAAATAGACACTACGAAGCATGTTCATCGCCTTCACCCATATAAAGGTAAATACATTCCCCAACTTGTTGAATACTTTATAGATAATCACACCGATGATTTTAAAAAAGAAGCCTATTTCAAAGACGGAGATATTATTCTTGATCCGTTCTTGGGTTCAGGCACAACAATTATCCAGTCGTTAGAGATGGGTATTCATTCTGTCGGCATAGATGTCTCCGAGTTTAACTGCATGATTTCAAGCTGTAAGGCAACTCTCTATGACGATGAATATTTACAAAAAGCTATCAAAAAGCTGATTGCTTCCTTAGATTCTTTTGAACACGACAATAAAATTCAAGATTTTGAAAACGAACTCCTAGCAGAACTTGCCAAATTTAACTTCGTACATTTCCCCGGTTCTGATTTCAAATACAAAATCAATCAAGGAAAATTTGATGAAAAGAAATTTTCTATTGAAAAAGAGCGAGAGTTTTTACCTATCTATCAAAAATTGCTCAAAAAATATTCAATTAAACTAAAACAAGATAAGTCTGATTCTTTTCTTGATATCTGGTTTATGGATAATGTTCGCCGTGAGATAGACCATGTATTTCAGACAATAAAACAAGAAAAAGATGTAAAAACACGTAAAATACTCGCTTTAATTTTGAGTAGGACTATTAGATCTTGTCGTGCAACTACGCATAGTGACCTCGCAACTCTCAAAGAACCCCAACTTACAACTTATTATTGCTTTAAGCATAAAAAAATCTGCAAGCCCCTTTTCTCTATAACAAGTATGCTCAATCGCTACGCGCTTGATACTTTGAGCAGAATTAGAGAATTTAAAAGATTACGAAAGCCCGTACATTATTCTGTATTAACTGGTGACTCAAGAGCTGTAAATATTTTTGAGAAAATAGAAAAGCAAAATCCAGAGTTTTCTAAAATTATAGAAAAACAAAAAATAGCAGGTATTTTTTGCTCACCTCCTTATGTTGGGCAAATTGATTACCACGAACAACACGCCTACGCGTATGACCTTCTTGGATTTAAGCGAAAAGATGATTTAGAAATTGGCCCATTGTATAAAGGACAAGGAATGGAGGCTCGTCGCTCATACGCACAAGGTATTGCGGATGTATTAAATAATTGCAAAGAATATCTCAAAACGGATTTTGATATATTCCTTGTAGCAAATGACAAATATAATCTCTATCCAGAAATTGCGGAGAAGGCGGGAATGAAGATTGTGAATCAGTTTAAGCGACCAGTATTGAATCGTACGGAACGCGATCGAAATCCGTATTCAGAAATCATATTTCATTTTAAATTAAAAACATGAAAAAACAAAAGATACTTTACGCAATTACAATAGAGGATGTGTTAAATGTTTCAAAGAAAGAAAAGATGTCCTTTGATATTAAAAATTTGCCACTTGTTGAAGAAAAAATAGGAGATTATATGGGTGATAAGTGGCACGAAGCTATAGAGTATGCACTAATTGAAACAAATAAAAAATAATTTTATGGCTTTATCTAAAGAACAAGTAAATAGTGTTGAAGAAGTCTTGAAAGTAAGTTTACGTAATAAATTTCAGAACTATAACCCAGAACCAGCATCAATGCCTTTCCATACGCGATTGCTTGGAAAAGATAGACTTGCCTTGTATTCCTTCATTCATTCGCTTATTACAAACTTCGGGGAAAGTATTTTTGAACCGGTTGGTCTCGCTCTAGCACAAAAGAATTTCAAGATGGCTGTTTCGCAAGCTACTGCCGGAAATCAAATTAGTACCGCTGCACAAGCCGAAATACAGAAGATTATTGATGGTCTAATTACAGCGACAAGTACTCCAAACAAAAAAGAGGAGATTGAGAGAATAAGAAAAGTATGTCAGACAGGTGAAATGATCAAAGTAAAACCTACAAAAGTTGATTTAATGTTTGAATCAAAAGATGGAGCGTATTTCCTGTTTGATATTAAAACTGCAAAACCAAATGCTGGTGGATTTAAGGAATTTAAACGTACTCTGCTTGAATGGGTTGCTGTTGTTCTGGCAAACAATCCTAATGCGAATGTGAATACTTATATAGCAATTCCGTATAATCCCTACGAACCAGAACCATATACCCGTTGGACAATGCGAGGAATGCTTGATCTGGAAAATGAGCTTAAAGTGGCAGACGAGTTTTGGGATTTTCTTGGCGGTAAAAATACCTACAAGGATTTACTCGACTGCTTTGAAAGAGTTGGCATTGAATTGAGAGATGAGATCGATGCTTATTTCGGACGTTTTAATAAAAAGTAATCTCCAACTTGGATAGTCGTAGTAAAAGACCGACTTTTTGAAAGTCGGTCTTTTACGTCCCAAGAACCCTTATTATATCTCGGTTCGAACTTGGACAACTGGCGGAGCCGGATGGATTCGAACCATCGGTGCCTTTTAAAGGGCACACCTCTTTAGCAAAGAGGCACATTAGACCACTCTGACACGGCTCCAATACGATTAGATTATCATATTAGTGTGCTATGGTAAATGCGAAAACATCGCGGGCGCCGGCAGATAATAGCGTGGTGCGGGCCTCCATGAGGGTACTGCCGGTGGTTACTACGTCATCAATTAAAATTACATATTTTCCTTCCATACGCGGGTCGGCTTCAAAGCATCCAACTAAGTTTTGGACACGTTCTTGTTTTGACTGGCTATGGCTCTGGCTAGGAGTGTCTTTTATTTTAACAAACCATTGTGGGGCATAAAGCAAAATATGGTTTGGGTCATTTTCTAAAACAGCTTTGGCGATTAATTCGCTTTGATTGTAACCGCGCTCTACTCGTCTCTCTTTTGAAATCGGAATTGGTATGAGCAGAAATTTTGCGTCTCCGTCAAAGATAGAAACATCGGATATTATAGCGATTATCTCTTCGTACAGTAACCTGCCGAGATGCGGAAGGGGCAAAGCATTTTCTCTGTATTTCAGTTCCCAGATAACCGCCTGAATACGCTTGTCTTTGTAAGGAAAGAGAGGATGAATCCAACCCATATGCTCTACAGGCGGTCCCTCTGGTATAGTGGAAAAAGTTTTTTCATCCAATTTTTTAACGATGGCAAAATTTGTCCGCGGAGGAAGGATTGTATCAACTAAGAGTCCAAACAAATTTTTTATAGTTTTAAGCATTGATATACTTTATACTGTATACATTATACGTTATACTATTAACACATGCCGAATTTTTTCTCCAATTTGTTCAGCGGTCTATTTAATTCCCAAAGCAAAAGTGTTTTGGGAATAGATATCGGCTCGTCATCCATAAAAATAGTTCAGCTGTCGCGGAGGGGTGGCAGAGTGATATTGGAAACATATGGAGAGCTCTCACTTGGTCCATACGCTGGCAAAAGTATTGGGGAAGCCACAAATCTTTCTGCAGAAAAAATTATTGAAGCGGTGCAAGACCTCTTGAAAGAAAAAGAAGTCAACGCTACCACTAGGATTTGCGGAGTTGCCATACCTTTTTCTTCAAGTCTTATCACTGTTATTGAATTGCCAAATCAATCTCTAAAACAGCTGGCAGAAATGATACCGATTGAAGCTCGCAAGTACATTCCCGTGCCTATTTCCGAGGTAGCTTTGGACTGGTATGTTATCCCAAAAGATAGAAATCCGGAATCAGAACCGACTCCAAACACGGACCGAGACGGCAAAATTGTTTTGGAAAAGCAGGAAGTGCTTATTGTGGCTCTGCACAACGACACCATCACTCGCTATCACGATATTGTTACAAAAAGCGCCCTCCAGGCCACATTTTTTGAAATAGAAATTTTCAGCACTATGCGTTCTATTTTGGACCAGGAACTGACCCCTGTTCTTCTGATAGATATGGGAGCGACCTCAACCAAACTTTATATTGTGGAGCGGGGTATTTTGCGTTCATCCCACATGATAAATAGTGGTGGGCAAAATATGACCAATGAACTTTCAAAATCTCTAGGTATCCCGCTTCCAGAGGCCGAAATATTGAAGCGTGAAAAGGGACTTTTAGGCGAGATTAATGGAATAGAGATAAAAAATGTCATCACTGTGACACTTGACTATATTTTCTCCGAAGCAAACCGCACCGTACTGGCTTATCAAAAAAAATACAACAAAAATGTAAGCAAAGTAATCTTAGTTGGGGGAGGAAGCGCCTTGAAAGGGGTGGTGGATGTGGCTAAGGGCTCTTTTCAAACAGAGGTTTTGGGTGGAGACCCTTTTGCAAAAGTGCTCTCGCCGGCATTTCTAGAAAAAGTCTTGCGTGAAACCGGTCCGGAATTTGCAGTTTCTGTCGGCGTGGCTCTTCGTTGTCTGCAAGAGTTGGAATAGTCGCTCCGATCTTTTTCACGAATATCATCGTCTAAAATCCTCAGAGCTTCAATGATTACATATTCTATACACAGTTTAGATAGTTTTTTATTTTGATATGGTGTAAAATCAAGGTAACTGTATGGAGCCGAAATTTCAAACATCGTTCATTCCCAAAAAACCGATTATATCGGAGCCGGGGTCTAGAGTTGCCGTCTCGCACAGCATCAATATTTTCTCTGCTATTGCCACCATTGTTTTTGCGCTGACTATCCTTACCTCGGGAGGAGTTTTCATATACAAAAACATTTTAGAGAGTCAGATTCTTCTCTCCGATAAAAGTTTGAATGCTGCGCGGGAAGCTTTTCATCCAGAGAAAATACAGGAGCTTATTGATGCCGACTCTCGCATCATGGCCACCAAAAGGCTTTTGGAAAAACATGTGGCTGTTTCCGAACTTCTGACACTACTCCAGTCCCTTACGGTCAAAAGGATGCGTTTTACTAGCTTGTCATATATAAATAAAAATACTGGCTTGCCGACGCTTTCTATAGACGGTGAGGCGGCCACATACAATGCTTTGGCCGAACAAAAAGACATTTTTGGTCAAAACGAATTCATCAAAAATCCTCAGTTTTCCAATTTTAGTTTGATGGACAATGGCGCTGTTTCGGTCAAATTTTTTACAACACTTGACCCGAAACTAGTTTCTTACAAAAAATACATAGAGTCTAAATCTGAAATACAAATATGAAAAATTTAGCCCCATTTATCATCATAGCAATATCTCTCGGTATGTATTTTCTCTATGTTAGTCCGACTATGGCAGACATTCGTCTTTTGTCCGCTAAAAAATCAGAATACACCAATGTTCTTTTGAAATCCAAAGAGCTTGGAGCAAAGCGCGATTCTGTATTGATTGCATATAATAGTATTAGAGAAGAAGACGTTGACCGACTCTCCAAAGTTATTCCTACTAAATTTGACCAGGTCCGTTTGGTCAATGATATAAATACCATGGCAAATCGCTATGGCATGAAGGTCACTGATTTCAAAGTTGAAGAATCCAAAGCCGAAGTTCGTAGCGACATTATAAGCCAGAGTAAAGAAGAATTGTACAAAACTATTGCTGTTACGTTTACCACAAGCGGACAATATACCGAATTCATAAGATTTCTACGCGACCTTGAGTCAAGTTTAAGACTTATTGATGTCGGTTTACTTTCCATAACAACAGACAGCGACAAACTCTCGGGAGCCAACTCTCTAAATTACTCAATCCAAATTCATACCTATTCCTTAAGATAATACAGAGATAACATTAAAATATCATGATAATCAACTCAACACAAAAATTACTTATAACAATGACAATACTTCTTGCATTAGGATTTTTCGGATACGAAATGTTTTGGAAGAACCCAAAGCCCTTGGCCGAATCCGCAGATTCTTCGGCTGAAATAGTAGGAGAAGATATTCTAATTCTTGTGGAGAAGTTACGAGCCGTTTCCATTGACCAGTCAATCTTTTCCTCTATTCTTTTTAAGAGTTTGAAGGATTCTTCCACGGCCATTATTTCCGAGTCCAAAGGCAGATTAAACCCATTTGCCACAATCGGAGCAGAATAAATCGAGACAAGAGGACAGAGATACGAGAAACGAAGAATTCAAAATCGTAACTCTCTACTCGGTACTCGTAACTCTACTAAAATTATGGATATACTCCAAACACTTGTAAAAAAGGGAATAGTGGAGAAAGGAGGGGTTGCTAAAATTGAGAATGAAATTGAATCTCTCGGCATCTCTCTGGAAGAAGCTCTGATAAAGCGGGGAGTTTCTTTGAGCGCTATTTTGGAGGCCAAAGGAGAGTATTTTGACATACCAACAAAAAATTTGGAAGGAGTGGATATAACTGGAAAAGTCCTTGATTATATTCCGGAAGATTCAGCTATGCATTATAGGTTTGTGCCTGTGGGTATATCTGACAGCACTCTTTTTGTGGGGATGGTTGACCCCGATGACATGGAAGCTCATGACGCTTTAAATTTTATTTCTTCCAAGTTGGGCATGCCCTTTAAAATTTTTGTTATTACCGAAACAGACTTTGCCAAAGTTTCCACTTTGTACAAAGGACTTTCCGGCGAAGTTTCCAGGTCTCTTTCAGAATTGGAAACGGAAATCAAGTTGGAATCAGAAGGTAAAGATGGCGAGGAACTTCTTTCCGAATCGGCCAAACCTGAAAATGGAGAACACGAAAAACAACTGGCCGAAGACGCTCCGGTCACAAAAATAGTGGCCACACTTTTACGCTATGCCACAGATGGCAATGCATCGGACATTCACATAGAGCCGGGTCGGGAATCCGTCAAGGTCCGTTTTCGAGTTGATGGGGTGATGAACACAAGTCTTATTTTGCCACTAAAAGTTCACTTGGCTGTCATTGCTCGGATTAAAATTCTCTCTAATATGAGATTGGATGAAAAGCGCAAACCCCAAGACGGCAGGTTTACGGCTAAAATTGAGGGCAGACGGATTGATTTTCGTGTTTCCACTTTTCCAACATATTTTGGCGAGAAAGTGGTCATGCGTCTTCTTGACAAGGAAAAAGGGGTCAAGAAATTAGATGATATTGGTATGAGCAAAAGAAATCTGGAGTTAGTTAAAGCGGCCATAAAAAAGCCCTACGGTCTGATTCTTATTTCTGGGCCGACCGGCTCTGGAAAGACTACCACTTTGTATTCTATGTTGAACGAAGTGGATCGCGAGCATCAAAATGTTCTTTCTCTGGAAGACCCGATAGAATACAACATTGAAGGCATGTCCCAGTCCCAAGTTAAACCAGAAATTGGCTACACCTTCGCTTCGGGTCTTCGCACCACCCTTCGTCAAGATCCGGATGTCATTATGGTTGGAGAAATCAGAGATAAGGAAACTGCTCAACTGGCCATCCAGGCCGCCCTGACTGGACATTTGGTCTTTTCTACCATTCACACCAATTCGGCAACTGGAGTTATCCCTCGGCTTATAGACATGGGAGTTGACCCGTTTCTTATCGCCCCAACTCTCATTTTAGCCATGGCTCAACGTCTGACACTAGGCCTCTGTCCTGGCGCTGGCACCCCTCTTCCTGTGGAGGGCAGTCTCAAATTGATGATAGATAAGCAATTCAGTGATTTGCCCCAGAAGTATATTGACGAGATAGAATTTACGGACAAAGTATACAAGGCAAGCATTACGGCTGATTGTCCCAACGGCACTCGTGGACGAGTGGCCGTGATTGAGGTCATGGAAATGGACAAAGACCTAGAAGCTATTATTTTGAAAAATCCGACAGAAGCAAATATAACCAAGGCGGCCAGAAACAAAGGAATGCTGACCATGAAAGAAGACGCCATTATAAAAGCAATGCATCAACTCGTTCCTTTTGAAGAGGTCAATACACTGTGATACAATAGAATATAGAATCAAGAATTAAGAATATAGAAAAAACTAAATTCTAACTTCTACCGAACCTATGACTGAAATAAATAAACAACTGAAGATACTTCTCATAGACGATGATCGTTTTCTGCTTGATATGTATCTTTTGAAGTTTAAAAAATCTGGTCTAACAATTGATACGTCATCAAACTCGCTTTCGGCCTTAGAGAAAATTCGGGAGAAACATGATTACGATATCGTGCTCTTGGATATTATTATGCCAGGAATGGATGGTTTGGAACTTTTGAAAATCATCCGAAATGAAAAACTTGTGCCAAAGGCCGTTATCATCATGCTGACCAACCAAGCCGATGATTTCCAAAAAGCCAAAGATTTGGCGGTTGACGGCTATATTATAAAAGCCACAACTATTCCGTCAGAAGTGGTGGGTCAGGTTTTGCAAATTTATAATGTTAAGCGCGCGCAATAATGCAAGAAAATAATGACAGCTGATTACAAAAAAGAATTCAAAGATTTAATCGCCACGGTAATTGTTGAAAATGCATCGGATTTGCATCTCTCCGAAGACCGAGAGCCCATTATTCGTGTTTCCAGTTTTCTTATTCCTTTGGTAAAGCATCCCTTGCTTTCGCGCCAGGATATAAAAGCAATTTTAGACGAGCTTCTTGATTCGGCAAAAAAAGAGATTTTTTTGGAAAAAAAAGAAGTGGATTTTGCCTACACCGATACAGTCGGAACGAGGTTTCGTGGAAACGCCTACTTTCACCTTGGCAAAATAAGTATTGCTCTTCGTTTGGTGCGAAAACAGATAAAAACATTTGAGGAACTTGGTTTACCACCCATTTTGGAGACATTTACAAACAAACAACAAGGATTTTTTCTTGTTGTTGGTCCTACCGGTCAGGGTAAAAGTACGACCTTGGCCACCATGATAGAAAACATTAACCAGCACCGTATGGAGCACATTATCACTATTGAAGACCCGATTGAATTTATTTTTGAATCCAAAAAATCCATCATTGACCAGCGAGAAATATTGCAGGATACTCCAGATTTTCATACCGCTCTCCACGGCATGTTTCGTCAGGATGTGGATGTTATGATGATAGGAGAAATGCGCACACCCGACGATATGTCTGCGGCGGTTACGGCGGCTGAAACTGGACATTTGGTTTTTTCCACTTTACATACCAATAACGCCGCCCAGACAGTGGAGAGAATTATAGATTCATTTGATAATGTGCAACAACAACAACAAATACGTTACCAGCTTTCAGGAACACTTCTCGGTATTTTCTCCCAGCGTCTTATCCCGCGTGTTTCCGGAGGACTTATTCCGGCCTGTGAACTTTTAATAAATAACAGCGCTGTGGCAAATCTCATACGGGAAAACCGTACCCATGAAATTAATTCGGTTATTGAAACCTCTGCGGACGGAGGCATGATTGACTTGAACAGATATCTTGCCGACTTGGTTAGGGCGGGGGAGATAACCATAGAGAACGCATATCTCCATTCTCTTAATTCAAAGGGACTGGAAAAAATGTTATGATTTTTACTTACAAAGCATTTACAAAAGAAGGAGAGGAAACAAAAGGCACTGCTGAGGCCTTTAGTGTTGATGCGGCTATTAGTCAATTGCAAAAAAGAGGATTGGTTATTTCTGAAATTCACGCTCCGAATGAAAAAAGATTAAAAATTTCTTTTCTTTCACTATTTAATCGCGTCTCAAACAAAGATATAGTCATTTTGTCTCGTCAAATGGCTACTCTCTTTTCTGCCCAGATTTCGGCCTTGCGTATTTTTCGCCTGCTGGCTTCTCAAGTGGAAAATTCTACCCTAAAGAAATATCTTACTGAAATATCAGACGACCTTTCTGGTGGTACTTCCATCTCTTCCGCTTTGGCCCGTCACCCAGATGCTTTTTCCTCATTTTATGTCAATATGGTGCGGGCCGGAGAAGAATCAGGCAAGCTGGATGAAACATTCAACTATTTGGCTGATTATTTGGATAGGTCATACGAAGTAACCTCAAAAGCCAAAAACGCCTTGATTTACCCGGCTTTCGTTATAATGACCTTTGTTGGAGTAATGATACTGATGCTGACGGTTATTATTCCGAAAATTGCTCTGATGATTGTTGATTCTGGCCAGGAAGTGCCGATTTATACCAAAATTGTTTTGTGGTTTAGCAGTATCTTTGTAAACTATGGTATTTTCTTGGCAGTCGGTTTTGTTATTTTATATTTTGTGGTATGGAAATTCAGTCGTACAGAGGAAGGAGCTATTACTCTGGACAATATTTCTTTAAATGTGCCTTATATAGGCGACCTCTATCGCAAGCTCTATCTTTCTCGTATTGCTGATAACTTAAATACCATGATTATAAGCGGCATACCTATACTGCGAGCTTTGGAGATAACTTCGGCAGTGGTGGACAATCATGTCTACAAGTCAATTCTTGAAAACACACTTTCTATGGTCAAAGGCGGAAGCTCTCTCTCTACTGCTTTTGACGCACACAAAGAGATACCAGGCATTATGGTTCAGATGATAAAAGTGGGAGAGGAGTCCGGCGAGCTGGGTACTATACTGAAAACTCTGGCCAAGTTTTATCAGCGTGAGGTTACCACTGCTGTTGACACTCTTGTCGGTCTGATAGAGCCGGTTATGATTGTCTCTCTTGGTTTGGGAGTGGGAATTCTTTTAGCCGCAGTACTGATGCCCATTTATAATATAGCTAGTTCAGCTTAGTGGCTACGGTCTTTCTACTCAATCACCTTTAGGCGAGATTCCGTCTGCTATATACTGTTTTATGAGTGATTGGTACGGCATATCTAGTTCATGGGCGTGTTCTTTGACTCGCGCAATTAAGTGTGATGGTAGTCGCAGTGAAATAGGTTGAGAAGATGCTTTTAAGTTGGGGAACGACACTTTTTCGAAGTCAGATGGTTTAAAATGTTTTGCTAAGTCAATCCTTGACCAAAAAGCTCGTTCTGCGTCTTCGTTTTTAAACTTTGGTATTTTAATTTTTTTATTCATATTATTTCAATTTTTAATATAATTCATACTCTTTACGTTTTAAGTCCCTTGCTGAAATAATTCTTAATTTATCTTTTCTTAAGGTAAATATAATAAATAATGGTCGTTGTTTTTTGGTTTGTCCTATCATAATATAACGTTCTTCTTTTGCTGAATGCTGGGTGTCCTTCAGTATTTTTTTGTTTTGATCAAAAAATACTTCCTCACATTCCTCGTCCGCTACTTGATGTTTCGAAAAGTTTTTATTCTTATTTCCTTTATCCCATTCAAAATCAGAAACTTGTTCAAGCATCTTTAGATACATAATATTATTGTAGCGTGGTGTATATACATTTGTCAAATGAGTTATCCACAAGGAGACCTTTGCATTTTTGGAAGGGGGCTGTATAATTGGAACATAGATTATATACAGTTTTATTAATAAGTTTTATATATTACATATGATAAAAAGATTTAGCAAAAGTTTTCCAAAAATTTATACAGCGGGTTTTACATTGATTGAGCTTTTGGTGGTTATTGCCATCATAGGAATTCTCTCTTCGGTTGTTCTGGCTTCACTTAATAGTGCTCGAGCCAAAGGTTCAGATGGAGCTGTCAAAGCAAATATGAACGGCATTCGTTCACAAGCCGAAATTGTTTATGATACTGCAGGTGGTAGTTATGCTGCTATATGTGACGATGGTGTCATAGACAAACAACTTAATGCCGCAAGTAGTGCTGGTTCAGGCAATACAACTTCTGATGTTTGTTTGGATGCTTCGGGAGCGTGGGCGGCAAGTGCTCCTATGAAAACACCAAACAAGTATTGGTGTGTGGATAGTACAGGGACATCACAACAAACAGGGGGGCCAGCGACTACGACGGTTTGTCCAGCAGCAGGTTGATTTAGTTTATTTGAGTTATTACAAAAAACCGGACTAATTATGTTAGTTGCCGGTTTTTTTGTTTTACTAAAGCTTTAGTGGGATGTATAATTACAGCATGTACATTACTTCTCTCATTTTCATATTTATCCTCGGCGCAATCGTTGGCAGTTTTGTAAATGTGGTTTCTCTGCGTTACAATACTGGCCGTTCTTTTATTTTAGGTCGTTCCCACTGCTTTGTCTGTAATACTTCTCTTCGGTGGTATGAAATGGTTCCGCTTTTTTCTTTCTTTTTCCTTGGTGGCAAGTGTGACACTTGCAAAAGCAGAATATCTTTCCAATACCCGA
>Ga0209541_10001594_pt1 | contig 44652 bp, 40 predicted proteins | sample RifCSPlowO2_01_FD_184027 | JGI IMG/M metagenome (GOLD analysis project Ga0209541, IMG submission 184027) | Groundwater microbial communities from Rifle, Colorado - Rifle CSP2_plank lowO2_0.1 (SPAdes) (version 2) | ecosystem: Environmental > Aquatic > Deep subsurface > Groundwater | place...
AGCATTGTTTTCCCTTTAATATCAATAAAGGGTTTCGGAACCGTGTATCCCGCGTCTTGAAAACGCTTTCCTGCGCCTGCCATGGGAATAACAATATTAATCATGGTCTTTATGATAGTCCAAAAACGCGTGAACATCTTCCGGCGTGCCCAAACTCCACACTTTCTTTACCGGAAACGCGCGTACTTTTTTCTTCTCCTTGAGCAGCTCATTGTACACAGGGCACACGTAAAACTCCCCTAACGTTCGGATGTTTAAGTCAATCATAGATTTTGCGTATTTCACAAAGTCAGAGCCGTGCTGAAAATAATACACTCCGGCAGTCGCCTGGTTGCTGATGGGTTTTTTCTCCGCGACTTCCGCAACAAACCCATCATCCCCTGTTTTGACAAAACTCCACTTTGGATGGGTTGACTCAAACGTCACAATGCCGCCATGGCATTCGTCTGCAGCCATTGCGTAGAAAAACTCGTTGCTGTTCCAATCAATAACCTGGTCTGAATTCACAATGGCAAGTGGATGTTCATGATCGAACAAATGCGAGGCCGCGAGCACGGAAAGCGCAGCTCCCTGCGTTGGCTCTTCGAGCGCCACTATCTCGCACCCCGGAGCAATGAGCTTCAGAAGGTAGTTCAGGTTGTATTTTTCAAGATGTTCTTTGAGAACAATAAATACGAACTTAGCGTCAACGTTCACGTTTTCCACCACCCACTGGATCATGGGCTTGCCCTTGATGTCGATAAGGGGCTTTGGAAAGGAAAACCCCGCCTCCAAAAACTTTTTCCCCGCGCCTGCCATGGGAATAACGACGCGCAACTCGCCTCCCTGCCACTTTGGCACGAATTTTGCAGTTTCGCGTTTGCCATGTGCAGATTCGATCGCCTTTGCTATTTTCTCATAGGTAACGTCAGACGTGTTTGTTACTCCAAGAACATGGGCTCCTGAAGCGTGCGCGGCTTCTCTCCCGTGGTGGGAATCTTCCACAATAAGGGTTTCCCGGGGAGCAACTCCAAGCTCTACCATTGCGCGCAAAAACATTTCGGGATGAGGCTTTGGAAAACGCACGTCTTCATTCGAAAGGAAAAATTCGATGTATTCAGAAAGGCCCTTGTGTAAAAGCATGAGCCCTGCTGTTTCCTTAATGGAGTTTGAGCACACGGCTATTGCGTACCCTTCTTCGCGCAGGCGCCCGAGAATTCCTTTCATCCTTTCATCGTGCTTAAACTCTGTTTTGATAATGCTCCTTGTTTGGTTCTGCTTTTCCTGCCATATGGCGTCATGCGCATCTCTAGGAAGACCTTTTGTTTGAGTAAGAAGTTCGAGCTTTTTCTTGGTAGGCAGGCCGTCATACGTTGAAAGGTGCTCGTCGCGCGAAATGGTGTATCCAAACTTCTCCAAGGCCTTGTTCAGGGCTTGATAATGAAGCTCCCGCGCCTCCACCAACACTCCATCTAGATCAAAAATAATGGCCTTAATCATGCATTATAGTATCGTTTTTAGAGCAATTTTTCAAGCTCTCGAGGGTGGGCGGTGCAGACGCCCTCAATGCCCCAGGCAATGAAGTTTTGCCACTCTCGCTCGTAGCCAGCATCTGCATGAGGATTGCCGTGGTCTTTATGAAGCTCCGGCGAAATTGCGTATATTGATTTCCCGGCATTGCGAATTTCGTGCCGCATAGATTCGTTGTATACGCTCCCTAGAACTTTCCATTCGTCCCACCATACGGCATCAAACAGATCGAGGTGTCCTTTTGCCTGCTCCCATGTATATATCGTAGGTGAATAGTTTGCTTCGCCAACCGACAACGCAATTCGAATAGCAGGATTCATGTCTCGCACTTTTTTGGCACTCTCCAACGTGAGATCAAACAAGAATGCTTTTTCGTACAGATCATGTTTTCTGAACAAGGCATCCAGCATCTGGAGTTGCGCGTCTTTTTGTTCGTCAAACTTCACATGAATAGCCGCTTTTTGATTTTCCCCGAACTTAGAAATAACGCCTTTGGCAACCTCATCAAACCGAGTAAGTTCTGCCGTGTTGCTATTGCCAATAGGATCATGCTTACAAACAAGCTTCCCGTCCTTCGCAAGACGCACATCGAGTTCGATGCCGAACCCCAAGTCAGCTGCGGCCTGAAACGCAGGAAGCGTATTCTCCGGGTATTCCAGCTTTAACCCTCTGTGCGCAAAGATAAACATTGACGTACCGCGGTTGCGATTGCGTTAACCACTTCCTGTTTCTTTTGCTCGATCATAGCCGAGCGTTCTTGCAGTTCTTGCGCGGTATATTGCTTGCCTCTTTCAAGCCGCATGCCTATTTGGCGGAACAGCATGCTGCGCTTGGCGTTCGGCTCACAATCTGTTCCAAGATATTCAAAGGGGGTGTGGAACAGCGTGCACAGTATTGAGGTGTGGACGCGCACCGTAGACACGAACGAGGCGTTGGCGTACAAATTACAAAACTCGGTCCATCTGCTCAAGAACGCGAAATCTTTTTTGTTGTACAGTGTTGAATTATGTTCCGTGACATACACTGTTTTGAACTTCTTCTTGAGCGACCAGTACTTTCGCACTCGAGCTACCGCGCGCTTGAGATCCATGTCGATATTCAGCACGGCATACTCCCCTTTTACCAGGGGCGGAGTGTACGCGTCGCGTATGAAAAAAGCCATGTCGAGCCCGTCTTGCGCGCTCGTAACGTCTTTGAGCGTCTCATATACCGCGTGATCCCTGCACACCACGAGCTTTGCTCTTTTGAATGCTTCCTTCGCGAGCTCTTTCTCCTCCTGGGTATAGTGGTACAAGCCCGCTCCCAAAATGATCGTTGGCGCGGTAAACTTTCCCACGTCCTCTAAGAACTCCCGCATGAACGCGTTGACCGAACCCGCAGAAACCGCAATAAGGTCGCACTGGCTGAGCCAAGATTTCACCTCTTTGGTATTCCAAGAACTCCCGGTTTTGTGGTGCAGGTTGCCTGTTTCCCAAAACTCCAACGTGAAAAGTCGGTAGTCGCTCACCCCAGCGACTGCGAGCGCCGTTTTCAAGGCGTATTCGCTTCCCGCGTTGATAAACTCATTGCCAATATTGAGGCTCCCAGGTGATTTTAACAATACGATGTTATACATGGAGAACGCGCAGCTTAATGGATACGAACAACAGGGCAAAGTACGAAACTACCCCAACCCCCACGAGCGCCAGCACATGCAGGGCCGCGAACATGGGCTGCGAGATGAGAAACGCCATTATGATACTTGCGAGGCCCGCGACAAGGAACACGCGGGTCAAGGCAGCATCCCAAATGGCAAGACTAGTAAACCTGCTTGCCAGCCAAGCCTCAACACCGAGCAGCACGGTATATGAAATGAGGGTTGCTATCGCGGCTCCATACAGGCTGAATCGCGGGATCAAGATAATATTCAACACAATATTGATAAGGGCGGCAACCGCAGTGCCCAGCAAGTGTTTTTTCTGCTGGCCTACGACGACGAGCGCGGAACCATAGGGATTATACAAAAAGTTGAGTCCTGCCACGAAGATCAATATCTGGAGGCTCAGCACCGAGGGCCCATACAATGGACCATACAGAAAAGGAATGATCTTGGGCGCGAGAACCATGGTTCCGGCCACGAGCGGAAGAGCCAAAAGGATCATGGCCTCCATTTGGCGGGTCCAGAGCGCCTGAAACTTTTCTTTTGATTCTTTGGCAAACCTGCTCAGGGCAGGATAGAAGCTTGTGCTGATGAGCGTCATCACAATAATGGGAAGCCCGATGACTTGGTACGAAGCGCTATACCACCCCACCGCGGTAACCTGTTTCAAAAATCCCATCATAATAGAGTCGCTGTAAATATACACGGTGCCAAAGAGGCCTGCCATGCCCAAGGGCCAGGAAAACTCCCAAAACTTCTTCCACAGTACCGTATCTATTCCAAAACGCAATGGATAAATGCGAAAATGGAAAAACACCACAAGCCCCATAAGAGTTACCAAGCTTGTGGCAACGTAGACATAGCTTATGTTCGTGACAGAAGGAAGATTAAAAAGCACGAAGAACCCCGCGAGAAGTAAAAGAACGGCGCCTATTATTCTTGTTGCCGCTTCGTACTCCATGCGCTCACGAGCGCGTATGAAGGCGTACAAAATCCAAAAGAAGTTGTCGACGATCACGAATAGCGACAAGAACCATATGAGCTTTCGAACGCTGTCGTCGGGAGTGACCACAAATGAAAGAAGGAACATAATGAGCAGCGTTCCCGCGCTCAAGAGAACTTTGAGTGACAGAATGGAAGAAAACTCACGCTCGCGCTGGCTCCCTTGCGACAACTCCCGTGTCGCGATTCCCGTCAAACCGAAATTCGAGAGCATCGCGAGCAAACTCACAAAGGCGAACGCAAACGCGAACTTTCCGTATTCTGCAGGCCCCAGAACCCTCGTTGTGGCGGCAACCAAAAAAAACACCAGCAGGCGGGAAACTCCTTCGCCCAGCGCAAGCCACCCCGCGTTTTTAAGAATGGTTTTCATGCATGAACCACTCTACGGTTTCTTGAAGCCCCTTTTCGAGTCCATAGGAAGGCTTCCACCCCATTTCTTTTTGTATCTTCCCGTAACTCAAACAACTGCGGGCTTGCTCGCCTTTTTTTGCAGGTCCATACGCTTTTTTTGCCCCGGACTTCGTGAGGTGCTTGAGCAAGGAAAAAATCTCGTTGATGTTTGTTTCTTTTGCCGTCCCAACGTTGTAGACCCCAATGCGCTTTGACGCACCAGCCTTCATGGCAGCCCTCACCACGTCTGCCACGAACACAAAGTCGCGCGTCTGCTTTCCGTTGCCAGAGATGACCGGCTGTTTTTTGGCGAGCATCGCGTCGGTAAAAATAGCGACAACTCCTGCTTCTCCTTTTGAGTTTTGGCGGGGGCCGTAAATGTTCGCCAAGCGCAATGACACGAAAGGCATTGCACACACGTTCCAATAATACCAAAGATAATGCTCCACGGTGTATTTCGCGATCCCATAGGGAGAAAGAGGGCTGCCCGGATACGTTTCGCTCGTGGGAACGCGGTCAGCGTCTCCATAAATAGTTCCCCCTGAAGAAGCAAAGACGATCTTTTTTACATTTTGCTTCCTGCACTGTTCAAGAATATTCAGAGAACCTATGATGTTCGTCTTTGCGTCTTCAATAGGGTCTGCGACAGATTTGCGTACGTCGATCTGCGCGGCGAAATGGAAAACGGATTGCGGCTTGAATTTGGCAAACACCTTGCCAACTTGTGAGCTCTGGATATCGAGTTTAAAAAATGCCGCGGCTGGATTAACGTTGCCTCTCTTGCCCGTAGACAGGTTATCGATCACCGCCACTCGGTACCCTCTCTTGAGAAGCTCGTCCACGATGTGGCTTCCGATAAATCCCGCTCCTCCTGTGACAATGCACGTCTTCATGCGGTTTCAACTTCTTTTTGATCTTTCTGTCCGCCCCGAAGGGGCGATATCTCGCCGCAGGCGGAGAACGCAAAAGGAAGGAGCGTGAAAAGAAGAAGGAATGCGGGCATGCGAATTCTCATGTATGTTCCGTAGGTGTTGAGCAAAAGAGCTATCTCAGCCAAAATACCAAGGCTCACGAGAAGAAGGGGCAGCATATCTCTCCAGCGGTTGCGCGAACGCACCACTCCTTTTACAAGGAAGAACGCAACTACCCACCACGGAATGGTTTCAAGCAACACGAACAGCTGGCGCGCGTATCGTATATGCCACGGGAAAGGCCCCAACGCCATGAAAGAGAACGAGGTAAGATAGTTTTTCACGAACGCAACAGGGTTGTCTGTTTCCGCACTCAAAACAACTGTTGACCCAAGGCCTCGGGTCCTGGGTCCTGGGTATGCTGGGATCGCGGGAGGAGGTACGGGAACAGGTTCTGGGGCTGGGGCTGGGGCTGAACCCGGGGATACAGAAGGAGGCTGTGGCACGACAGGTTCCGATCGTGTGTCTGGATGCCAGTTCTTTCCTGGGGTAAACTCCCGATACGTGACTATAGTTGAAGGCTTTGCATAATGCAGTATCTCAACACTGCCATAATACCCATGCCCTGAGATCTGAGGAAGAAAACCAAGCAATGGGATGACAAATAAACCGTATATGAGCTTTTTCTTCCACTGCAAGTAGAATAGGAAGAACCACGAGAACGCGAATACAAAAAGAACGGCAAACCCTATATAGAACCTAAAATAGATGAGCGCCCCGAGCGCGCAAAAAAATAAGAAAAACGAGAAGAGTGAAAAACGCTTCTGGAGTTTCAGCATCAAAAGCACGGAAGCCAGGGCCAAGACTATCACGAGGCTTTCGCGCAAGAGTATGCTCCCCCAGTAAAGGTAGCTCGGGTACAGGATAGGTGAAAGCCCAATGAGGAACGCCCATTTCCTGGAAGCCCCGAAGTGCAGGACCAACGCATACAGCAGAAGCGCTGAAAGCGCTGCGAACCACACATTCACCATCGCTCCGACTATGACATCGGGAACAGTGACAAAGTAGAGAGCTGCTATCAACACCGGGTACCAATTGGGAGCGTACTCCAGATACAAATTATACTTGATGCTCTCCAGAGAAAAGTCACCTTCATGGAAATCCTGGGAGATCATGACTGCCGCCGTATGATACAGATGCTGGTCTCCCTGCCCTCCTCCCAAGGGATAGAACTGCGTGGCGTAAATAAAAGCCGCGGAGGCCAAATATACCACCAGCACAATAAGGAAAAGTGCGTACACTTCTTTTCTTCTGACGCCGAACTTCAAAAGGAAAAACACGGTTGTGAGCGCGAGAAAAGCCAAAACCATGAGGGCTATGAGGTACGTCATAACGACCACTCCTCTAATGCTTTCTCGTACCTTTCCCACGTGCCGCAGTCGGTCCAGCGCACTACTCCCTTGAATCCCGAAAGCTTCTTCTCTTTGGCGAGGATCGGGAACAGTTCTTTTTCGATCATGGAAAACACGGCCCCCGGATGGTAGGAAAAGATCTCAGGGCTCAAAAGATACAGGCCTGAAGAGATGTAATCGCTTGGAGGATTCTCGGGTTTTTCGAGGAACTGCTCGATCATGTCACCCTCAAGCACAGCGACGCCATACTCTTTTGGGTTTGGAACCTGGGCAAGCGCTATGGTTCCAAATCCCCCTCTCTCCTCGTGAAAACGGGCCATATCCTCCAAGTTGAGCTCCTTTAACTCGTCCCCGTTCGTGAGGAAGAAATGCGAGCCCGCGAGCCATTCTTTCACGAGAGCAAGCCCTCCAAACGTCCCCAGGTGTTCCTCTTCGGCGAACAACTGAATATTCGCGCTTGGGTAATGGCGCTTGAGCCACCAAACAAAATCTTCGTGAAACTCTTTGTTCACCAGCACCGCGATGTCGGTAACGCCGTGAGCGCGGAACAGATCAACCAAGTGGTTAAGAATGGGCCGCTTCCCAATAGGAAGCAAAGGTTTTGGTATCTGCTTGGTGATGGGGTACAGTCGAGTCCCCTTTCCTCCTGCCAAGATCACTGCTTTGTGTGCTCCCATTCCCTTGTTTTTCATAAATGGTCAGACCACGAGTCAATAATGCAGTTGGCGTCTATTGTTTTTTTGATGCCCTCGGCAAGAGAGATCTTGGGAATGTATGTCAGCATATCCTTTGCCTTGTCTATGCAAGGGATCCTCCTTTTGATCTCCCGCTCAGTTTCCCTGTCTGACTCGGTCATAGATACGTACTCGGGTGCGAGCTTCTTTCCTGAGATCGCAATGACCCGCTCAGCCAGATCCTTGATCGAAACGGGTTCTGTGTCGTTGCCAATATTGAAGATCTGATTGTCGCCCAAGCTCTCAACCAATGCTTTTGCCGCTCCCTCTGCCGCGTCTTCCACATAGCAGAACGCGCGTATTTGGGAACCGTCTCCATAAATGATTAGAGGCTTATTTTCGGTTGCGCTCTTCACGAAACGCGACATCACGAATTCGGCAACCTGGCCAGGGCCATACACGTTGAAAAACCGCACAATGGCATATTTCAAACCGTACCGCGAAGCATAGGCCTTGAGATACTCTTCTCCAGCCAGCTTGGTGACGCCATATACCGAAATGGGGTGCTTGGGGGCGTCCTCCCGCACCGGCAAGCCGTCGATCTCGCCATACACTTCAGAGGATGAAGAAAGAAGAATCTTTTCCACTTTTTCTTTCACGCATGCCTCGAGAACGTTTATCGTGCCTAAAATATTCACGTTCAAGCACTCAAGCCGTTTTACTTCCGTGCGCCTCACTCCCAAAATGGCAGCCAAATGCACAACATACACGCACCCTTTGGCCGCGTTCTGCACCGCGGTTGCGTCGAGAACGCTTCCCAGCACTTTCTCAGCTTCTGGACAATCTCCTTGTCTTTCACACAACAGGTTGTGGGAGGTGAAATCAATATCAAAAAGGCGTACTTCAAACCCCTTGGAAACCAAGTTCCTGGCAAGCGCGGAACCAATGAACCCGCCTCCGCCTGTTATCAACACCTTTTTAGCCATGGTTTTTTTTCTGTTTATGCGCGAGCACTAAGTCAACGGCCTTGCTCTTAAAAAATGTATCGAGAAGTTCCGCGTTCTGCACAACGCAATGCCCGCCAATGGGCCCCTTTTCGGGCTTGAGCACCGGGCGCACCACGTGGCTCATGCCCAGTTTTGTGTACCCTGTGTTGTAGCTGCTGTTGAAATCGGTCATCACGGAGTCGAAATCAACTCCAAAAGCGTCACACAGCCGCATCATTTCTTTATGGAACGCGATGCACACGCCGTAATACGTGGTATCCAAGATCTTTCCCAGTTCGGTTGTTGAAGAAGGGTTTAAGATCTTGGCATTCATGCCAACGCTTTCCAAATGCTTTTGAGCCAACAATCCCACTTTTTTGTCGTCAGCTCCAATGTATTTCACGAACGTTCGGATCCCTTTGTGAAGGTTGGGGTGAACGCCCCGCACCGGGCTATGAACCGCCAGCTTCCCTATCTTTTTGGTGGTTCCTGGAATAACTGTTGAATGAACGATAACCAGTTTGGGCTTGAACGCCCGTATCTCCCCCTTCACGATATCAACAAAGCTCTTGCTCCAGGGAATGCAAACGTGCAGCACGTCAATGCCGGTAAAATCGTCTTTGCGCTTGAGATCTTTTACCTTAGGTTTAGCAAAAAACTTCGCTATGGCCTGCCCCACTTCCCCGTATCCCAAAATGCCAACATTGCTAAGATACGGCTTCTTGTTCCGTGATTTTTGCATAGTGATACTATACCAAAAACCTCAGGCTTTATCAATGAGTTGTTTGAGAGCTCCGCGAACGCGCTCTGCCGCTTTTCCGTCTTGGTAGGAGTAACACGTGTCCTTTACGCGCGCGCGTTCAGCACGGTACTCATCCTGACCTCTGGTTAACTTTTGAAGCTCCTGCATAAGACCCTCAAGCGTGGAAACCTTGGGGCCCGGAGTAACTTCTTGGTAATCAAAGTAAAGCTCGCGGTCGCGCGTGACGTATTTTTGGTAGTCAAACGGGAAAAACACCATGGGGCGGTCGAGCAAAAGGAACTCAAAGTAAATACCAGAATAGTCGGTTACAAGAATATCAACGAAAGAAAGCAAAGGATCGGCGTCTGAATCAGGGTTTACGCAAACAATATTCTGATAGCGCGCGCCGCGCAAGGAGGCAGACGCGCTTTTTTGCGCGAGCGGATGGAGTTTTAAGAAAAATACCAGTTGTTCTTTTTGAAGGAAATCATCCAATACTTTCAAATCGTCTGGCTTCTCAAAAAAGGAGTCTCCTCCTGTATCCCTCCAGGTAGGAGCGTATAAAACTGTCTTTGTTCCTGCCTTTTTCAAGTTGTTGAGCTTCACGAGCGCTTCTCTGTCTGCGCCTATGTCAGCCCCCGGGACATCTGCGAAATATACGTCGTTCTTGGGGAATCCCGCCACAAACACATTCTCTTTTCGCACCCCGAAAGCGCTTACGAATATATCCTGGAAAACAGGAGAGGTGGCAGTTACATAGTCGGGTTTTCGGAACACCCAGGGCAATAAAATCCCTACCATAAAGCGCGCAAAGCCCTTTGACTGCTGAACTTTCGCGTCAACCGATTCCCCTTTCTTGATATCGCGCTCAATCTTTTTTAAAGGAATGCCGTGCCACATCATCACCTCTTTCGCTCCCCCTGAAAGCCAGTAGTTTATAGTCTCCATAGAGGCATCAATGACATAGAATCCGGCGCGCAAACAGATCCAGAACGCTTTTGGCGAAAGCCAGAAATACGCGGGGTATCCTCGCGAAGAAAGCTCCGCTATCAAAGCCCTATCCCTTGAAATCCACGCGTATTGTATTTCCGTCTCTTTTTTGTTGGCAAGATACAAGAACAGATACTTGCTGCTCCACGTAAACTTTTTAGGTATGCCAAAGACCCACAAGCGCTTGTTCCGAGGAAAAAGATGCGAAATCGCGTACACCAAAAAAAGAAAAGGGTGCGTAAGCAACCGCGCAATATGCCTGCCAATTTTCGAATTCATCATATTTTTTATTGAATGCTTCTAAGTATCACTCGTAAGTCTTGCTCCTTGAGGACGCGGGGGTTGTTGCGCAAGCGCTCGAGGTTCACCTCTTTTACCACGAGTTCCTCTACTTCTCTGATGTTAGAAATGCCAAGTTCACTTAGTCTTGTTTCGAGGCCGATCTCTTGCATTAAGCTGCGAACACGGTCTGCTGCTTGCTTTGCGTTTTGGCTGTCAGACAACGAAAGCAGTTCAGACAAAACATCTTCTTTCAGCGCTTCTGCGTTATATTCGATCATCGCCGGCAACGTAAGAGCAACGGCGTGGCCGTGCGGAATGCCATAACGCGCCGTGAAGGTGTATGAAATGGCGTGGCACGCAGTGGTAAAGGAAATATTAATAGCTTTGCCCGCGAGATACGCCCCCCTGCTCATGGCAGCTCTTGCTTCTGGGCTTGGGTTGTTCACTGCCAGGGCGATATTCGGGAGAATAAACGAAAGAGCCTCTTTTGCGTACTGTTTTGATTCTTCAGTAGCCTTATTGCTCCAGTACGATTCTATGGCCTGCGCCAGCGCATCCATTCCAGTCACAGCAGTTACGCGAGGCGGCAAGGAAAACGTGAGCTGGGAATCAACAATGCTGTAGTTTGGAACCACAAAAGCGTGGGCGAGCGAATGTTTTATACCATTCACATACACAACCGCAAACTGCGTTGCTTCAGCTCCAGTTCCTGCCGTTGTGGGAACCGCAATAAGAGGTTTCCCTCGGTTCGCGATCTCCTTTTTGTTGAATATATAGTCGAGAGGATCTCCCCCTTGATTGGCCAACACGTTCACGGATTTTGCGATATCCAGCGCGCTCCCCCCGCCCACTGCCAAAACCAGGTCTGGGCTGAAAGAACGGAACGCCTCGATCCCTTTTTCAATATCTTCAATCTTCGGATTCTCCTGGAACTCCGAGAACACAACAACTTCAAAACCCTTCAGAACAGAAGAAAACAGGGCTTCAGCCCCGCTTTTGTCATACGCGTTCTTGTCTGCGACCAGAAAGATCTTCTGGGGCTTCTCTTCGTCTAGAACACCTTTGAGCGCCGAGGCGCTGTTTCCGAAAAACTCTTTATTCATGCCTAGCAAAATCCATAAACGACTTCTTTGACTCTTTGGGTGTTTGCGATGGCCTTGAAAGGTCTTTTCTGGAGCCCGGCACCACGTTCACTATGAGGGCTGTGGGGCCTTCCCAATCTTGGAAATTGATTTTCTCCAGTTCTTCGAGCGTGCGGGCTCGCGTTACGCTCTTGTATCCCGAACCCAAAAATATCTGTTCCCAGTTCGTTGTGGGAGAAACCGTGGGCTGCCAGCCGGTGCTTTCGTGCACGCCGTTATCCAAAACTACATGAAAAAAGTTGGCGGGTTTGTAATTCCCAATAGTAGGCAGAGCGCCAAGATGCATTAAAGCCGCTCCGTCTCCGTCGAACACGAATACTTTTTTGTTTCTCTTTGAAACCGCAATGCCAAGGCCAATTGAAGACGCGCAGCCCATAGACCCCACAGTCAAAAAATCATGGTGCTCTTGCTGCTTTGCGGAGCGCAACTCAAACACCTCGCGCGACGTTTTCCCAGTCGTACATACAAGAAGACCGTCTCCTATTTTATCCAATAAAACAGCCAAAGCTTCTTCGCGCCTCAAGCCCGCGGGCGGCTCTGCTTCAGACTCTTCTGCGAAAAATCCTTTCTGGAACACCAAGGCAACAGGCCTCTGTTCTTCATCTCCTTGTTTTTTGAGCCGAGCTATCTGTTCCTCAAATACTTTTTCCTCATTCTGGGCAACCTCATAAGGAATCGAAAGGAGCTTGAGTTGCCCTTCGGTAATTTCTCCCATTTTAATATGCTGAGGCTCGTCTTTTTTGCCAGGCTCCCCTCTCCAGCCCACCAAGAGCAGCATGGGAATGCCGTACACGTTGGGGTCGGCCAATGAAGTCAAAGGATTCACGGTATTCCCCAGCCCCGCGTTCTGGAAATAGACAACCGGCATATTCCCTGTCGCAAGATAATGGCCCGAAGCAATGCCGATTGCCTGGCCTTCGTTTGCCGCGTGCACGTGCTGAACTTCATTGCTATGATTCTCGAGGTATACCAAAAAATTGCGCAAACCGCTGTCGGGCACGCCCGTGAGAAAATTCAAACCTAAGTGTTTGAGAATATCAAAGAGTACTTTGCTGTCCATTTATTTTAAAGGGTCAGCTGGAATGAGGCGGATTACTTCAGAGATTGACATCAAGCTCTGCTCCGATTCAAAGGCCCGGCCGTTCTCCAGAATGGATTGCGCGACCTTCTCCATCGCGGGGTACGAGGCTCTCAACATTTGGTTTGCGTAAATAACTATGCGCACTCCCGCTTTCTCGAGTTCTTTTTCGGAAACTATACTGTAGGTGGAAGGAATAGCAACAAGCGGCATGCGATTCTTGAACTTCTTGTATTCTTTGCAGAACGCGAGGACTTCATCGGGCGTTTTCTCTTTGCTGTGAATGAGAATGGCGTCTGCTCCTCCTTCAATATAGGCATGAGCTCTTTTAAGAGCGTCTTTCAGCCCTTGTTTCAAAATGAGGCTCTCTATTCTCGCGATTATCATAAAGTCATCGGTCGCTTGCGCCCGCTTCCCTGCCCGTATCTTTGCCGCAAAATCTTCGGGAGTGTCTTGCTCCTGCTTCACGTCGGTACCGAACAAAGAATTCCGCTTTGCCCCTATTTTGTCTTCAATAACCAAGCCCGAAATACCAAGGCTCTCTGCTTTTCGAACAGTGTAGACAAAGTGTTCAGGCAATCCTCCGTTATCCGCGTCAACCAAAATGGGTTTGCTCGTGACATCCAAGATCTGCTCCAAGCTCTGCAAGCGCGACGTCACGTCAACCACTGAATTATCGGGCTTTCCTTTTGAAGCGGAATCGGTCAAGCCGCTTCCCCACATGCCGTCAAACTCCACTTTCCTCCCCTGCCTCAGAGCGATCGCGTTCTCCACTATTAATCCGCTCAAGCCGTTGTGCACTTCAAGGAATCTCAAAAGCGGCTTTGCGGCGAGCGCGTGGCGAAGGCGCTTTAACCTTCGGGTGGGAGTGATACCAGCCTCAATGGCATACTTGATCAAGTCGGTAGACGAAATGCCAGAGGTATAGTGAGGTTCTGCCAATTTCCCGCCCCACTCCCGCAACGCGGCCAGGGCCTTTGCCCTTGTTTCTCTTTGCACTCCTGTTCTCCAGTCGTCTCCGTGAACCAAAAAATCCGGTTTTACTTTGCGGAGGTTCGGCACGTAGTCTAATGTTGCCTGAGGAATAACGCGTTCAACGCCCGCGATATTTTCAATAACCGACTTGCGCTGTTCGTAGTTCAAAAGCGGAATGCGCTTGTAGCTCGCAACCGCCTCATCGGTAAGAAGCCCCACCACAACCTTCCCGAGCTTTCGGGCTTCTTGAATGATATTGATGTGGCCGTGGTGAATGAGATCTGCCGCCATGCCCACGTACACAAGACCTGAACCCTTTTTCTTTTTCATAGTTTCGTATCCTCAACCCTACCATACCCAAAAAGAAGTTTCCAGTCCTCAATGACGCGTTCCATGCGAAAGTCTTCCGCGCGCTCCCTTGCTTTCTCAATAAGGCTCGAGCGCAGCGCAGGATCTTTCGCGAGCGCTATCATCGCGCGAGCAAGAGTTTCTTCTTCCTCCACGGGAACCAATATGCCGCACTCGGCTATCTCCATGTCTTTTGCTTCTTTGTTGATATCCGTTCCAGGGGCAAGGATCTCTCGAGGCCCTGACTTACAGTCTGTGGATATAACGGGAAGCCCCGTGGCCATTGCTTCAAGCAATACCGTGGGAAGCCCTTCATACAAAGAAGACAGTACGAAAAACTGGGACGCGCGCAAAAAAGGGAACGGGTTATCCTGCCACCCCAAAAAATACACGTCGCTCTCCACACCAAGGTCTCGCACGAGCTTTTCCAAAGCGCCCTTCAGCTCCCCTTCTCCCAGGACAACAAGTTTCGCGTCTGGAACTGCTTCTTTGAATCTCTTGAATGCCCGTATCAAATGCAACTGGCCTTTTTGCCTCATCAATCTCCCCATGGTGATAACCACGGGATGCGAAAATATGTCCACAAACCTTTGATCTAAAGGCGCTTGGCATAGTCGCTGGATTTTCTCAATATCCACAGGGTTGTAGATAACCTGTATCTTTTGCCTCTGGATTCCGTAATTCCGAACAAGATCTTGTGCAGACGAGAAAGAAACCGGAATGATTTTCTGGGCTCTGTTGTAAAAGAACCTGGCGAATGCTTTGAGCACGAACCCCCAGAAGTCATTCCGCGCTTTTGAGTAAAACATGTCGGTGTGCAAAAAGACATCACGGTTCAGAACAACGTTCGTCACGTGAGCGAAAGCGCCGAAGCTCACCATGTAGTCTGGCTTCTCTGCCTGCAGAACTTTTCTCAGTTTCAAGAAACGCACAAAGTAGCAGTATATTTTCAAAAAGAAGTTCTTGGGGAAAGGAACATCAAGCACTACCAGCCTCCCTTTGTAGGGATATGAAACTTTGTTTTCTGATATGACAATAACAATTTCAAAATCCTGCAGCTTAAACGACAACTCAGAAATGAGGCGCTCTGCCCCGCCCTGCGCCAAGGTAGCTATGAAAAAGAGGATCTTTTTCTTTTGTAAAGTCATTGAAGAACGCTGGTGATGACCTCAGTCCATTCTTTCTGAAGGCGCTCCCCGGTAAAGTGTTTCACGAACTCATACCCCCGCTCGCCCTGCTTTTTGCGTTCCTCTTCGCGAAAAAGCAAATACTCAACCTTTTCCTTTAACTCCGAAGGATTGTCGCATATCACTTGTCCCGAACTCTCCAAAAGCTCTCGCATAGCGGCAATACTCGTTCCAATGACCGGAGTTTTGAACAGCATTGCTTCGCACGCGGTCATATCCCATCCAGTGCGGAACTGGGTCAAAAACACCCCAAGAGAAGAAGCTTTCAAAAGACAAAGGAAGCTTCTGCGGTCGAGATTAAGGTTACGAGCAGAGATCTTCACCTGCTCCTCGCCCGAAGTGACCAAATACACAGGCAAGTCTTTAAGAGCCTCATACGCAATGACAACTCCCTTTTCCCGCTGGCAATTCCCAATATACACAATGGGCTTCCCTTCCAACTGGAACTTCTTTTTGAAGTCCAAAACTTCCTGCTCGCTCACATTATATTCTTCAACCGGGAAGCAGTTATAAATCTTGTACACGCGTTTAAATCCTCGGTCTACAAAATGTTTTTGCCAGTAATTCGAAATAGTAACAACCGCGTCTGCCTTTTTGGCGTTGCGGTAGATGAACCCTTCCAAAAAACGATACAGCGTTCTCTGCCAAAAAGGCCACACCGTCGGGTCGATATGATGGATCATGAGAATGTTTTTGCGCCTCGTCCATAGAGGAAGAATACAGGATACGATGTCTCCCCGCACCCACACGTCTTTGGGTTTCGCGAACCAAAGCGCAACAAGGCCAACGAGCCACAAAAAAGGCTTGAGCTGCCTGAGTCTCTTGTTCAAAGAACTCCACGATATGTCTTTGAGCTCAACGTCAAAAAAAGGAGCAAGCCCCTGCCGTACCCATTCTTCATAGCGAAACCCCCCGGAGCGCCTGATCGTGATATTAATCCACCCTACGGTTTTTTTCATGTTTTGAACGCAGGAACTCAACAACGCGCTTGATACCCTGCTCGAACGAAACCTTGGGGGTATAGTGTTTTTTCATTTTCGAAACATTAGCATAGCGCTGTTTCACTCCTTCTGGCTTGCCAGGCAGATTCGTGATCTTTGGCTTATACTTCATGTATTTTGCCGCGAGAACCGCGACTTTACGAAACGAATGGGCTTTTCCGCTTCCCAAGTTCATCGCCTCATACCCTTTTAATTTCGGAAGGTACGAAATAATGGCTTCAATAAGGTCGTCAACATAAATAAAGTCGCGCGTCTGCTTTCCCGATCCCCAAATCACAATGGGGTCTTCGCGCCGCACTGCCCGGTTGCATATGGCGGGCGTTGGATAGCTCAATTCTTGGTCTTCCCCGTACCCCGAAAAGGGACGAGGGCAAAAAATATTCAACCCATAGTGCTTGGCGAATGTTGAGGCAAGGAATTCTCCAGAAAGTTTGCTCCAGCCATATACCAGGTCTGGCATGCCGAACACCGGGAACGAGGCCTTAAAATCAACCATGGATTCCTTGAGCGCAACAGCACCCTTGGCTCCCTGCAGGTTGACTGGATAAATAGCAGACGAACTCATGAAAACTATTTTTGAAGGTTTTTCTTTTGCCGCCCACCTGAAAAAGGAGGAGTCGAGCTCAAGAGAATGCGCGCCAAGGGCAGGCTTCCCTTCTATGACCGCTCTTCCTCCAACCACCGCGGCTAGATGAATAGCAAGATCGTATTTCTTCTTGTGGTTTTCCAGATACGCTCGCATGTCTCCTTTAACGAACGTAAAAGGCACCTTCAAATGTTCAGGCCATTTCTTGGGATGAAGGCCGGTGCTCAAATCATCAACCACAACGATATCCCACCCTTTTTTGTGCAAGTACTTGGCAAAATGCCTCCCCAAAAACCCGCACCCACCTGTTATCAATACCTTCTTTTTCATACTTTTTTGAATACCACTTCGTTGATGAATTCTTTGTTGATTTCTTCTTTGCTCAACTGTTTTTTAAGGTTGACCATGTCGAAAGGAAAATACGAAAGGCGCGCCATGTAATCCAAAAGGTCGTCAACTCTGGAGTTAAGCATAGAATACACCGGATGGCTGATTTCGCAAATGATCAGAGGAGACTGTTCCCTCAAAAAACTCTCCGCTCCCTTTAATAAAGGGAACTCGAATCCGTCAACGTCTATTTTCAAAAGTCTCACGTTCCGCAGGTTCTGCTCTCTCACATAGTCATCGAGCTTCACTATGGGAACTTCAACCGTGGCCTCGAGCTGCTCGTTGCTCCCTAACCACCCCTTGAACATGCTCCCGGTGCCAAAACTTCTCTCCCCGCGGTGAGTCCGTATCTGGTACATCTGCGCCCTGCCCGAGGTTTCTCCAAGGGCGAGCGCGTTGCATATAATACGGTATGCCTTGTTTGTTTCTCCCAACTTCTTCAACTTCGCAAAGTAGGCAGGAACAGGCTCAAATGCGTGCACGCTCCCGCTCTTTCCCACGAACCCCGCGCCCAAAGCCGTGTGGTAGCCAATGTTCGCGCCCGCGTCTACGAGCACATCACCTTCTTTCAAGAACCTCCTCATAATATCCACGACCCCCAACTCATACAGACCAAGGTACATCATTTTCTGGAGTTTCTCGTCTTCTTTATAGTCGAAACTCAGCGTCACTCCGTTGACTGTTTTTGACGCTCTGTATATCACGGGGAAAAACCGAAGCTCAAGCTCCAGGAACACGCGCCTCAAAAAACGCAAAGGATTATAGCGCAAGATGTGGAGCGCGGTTTTCCACAAGTTCCCATGGTATATCTTTTTCAGTTCCGCCTGGTTATACATTCCCTATTTTTAGCTTTATCGCGTTATACATCTTCTCGTAGTCGTTCTTGTCTGGCGTTTGCCCTGCGAACGCAATGCTCCCCTCTATGGTATAGCGCACGTAGGAAGCCAAGAAACGCAGATTCACGCGCGCAAGATCCCTCGTGTCTGGCTTTTGCGAAAGGTCCAGACGAATGCGCTCTCTCAGGTCCTTAAAGTTCTGAACTTTCCTGCACAAAGGATGGTACGTGTAGAATACGTCTCCCAGCACGTACGCGGGTTTTCCCGCGAGGACCGCTTCCATGCCCATGGTGCCTGTGAGCGTTATCACTCCTGAGCTTTTTTGCAAAAGCTGAGGAACGTCTTGGTCGGAAGCAATAAGAACAACGTTCGGAAGTTTTTTGAGCGTTTGGTAGAACCTGTCAGGCCTTGAACCCATGGCTGTGGGATGCTCTTTGACGTAAAGCTTGAAAGGAAAAGGCAGGGCGAACGCGATGTTCTTAATGGTGGCGAGCTGGTCGGCATAGGGCATTGCCAAAACCAGGGTCGCCGCTTCAGGCTCCAGGTGCAAGGGATACAAAAAGAATTGTTCTTCTTTACCTGGCTGTGAAAAGAAACGCTTCTGGAATAACAGCCTCAGCTGTTTTACCTCAAGCTCAAAAGGCGCGGCCATGCTGCGCCGAAGAATAACCTCGCTTTCATAGTCATACGCTTGGAACTTCTTTCTCCTGGCCAAGTACCGAAACAAAGGACCAAGCTCTGACAGTTTTCGCAGATAGTGCCACACCAGGGCAAACTGGTTAAATGAGATCCTCGCGTATTTCATGTACTCAGGCTGTTCCGCGTGCGAGATGAATTTTTTGAGCCGAGAGATGAGGAACGAACGTTCGTCTTCTTTAATATCTTGGTCAGCCAGCTCTTTGAACGTTTTTTCGTACCGAGAGTCTGTTGATTCAGAATCATAAAGCCCTATGTTTATCCTCGAATCAGTGAACCCCAAAAAGGGCACGTTGTGCTTCTTGGCAAAATAGTACCCGATCTCGCCGAATAATCCTGCGGGGGGCTCGCCTATCAGCACATCGGGTTTTTCGGTCTCGAATACAAAATCGAAAAACTGGTACAGCTGGGAAACCGCGGCAACCGATCTCTTGTACGTCCAGGAGAGCCTGGTAAACCTGCCAAAGTCAGGGAAAAATTCCCTCCATGAAAGAGTTCCAAAATCCCTTTTTTCAGGGTCATAATGCGAAACGCACCAATCAACTTTTGAAATGAACCGAGCTCGGGTTGGAAAGTGCTGCTGCTTGGTGTATTCAGCTATCTTATTATTCACCACGACAATAACTTCATGATTTTCCTCGAACATGCAAGAAGAGATCTTCCCAAAAAACTCCGAGAGAAAGGGCGCGTCATTCACGAGAAAACAAAATTTCATAGAAGTGAAATTGTATGATAACATTCTAAGAATGCCACACGCAGGGAAATTTGTAAAGGATATTGGATTGGTCGGCATAGCCCACATGCTCACGAATGTGCGCGGTTTTATTCTGCTCCCAATCCTTGCCAAAACGCTCGGAGCCGCCGAATACGGGATATGGTCTCAGCTCTCTATAACCGTCAATTTTTTAATACCGCTCACTTCCCTTGGCCTCCCCAACGCCCTTATCCGCTTTCTTCCTGCCACAAAGGAAGCGCGTGACGCGCGGGAACAGATCTGGTCTTCCGTTCTTTTTACGTTGGGAATATCGGCGCTTGCCGGGCTGTGTATCGTGCTCCTTGGGGGGCCTTTGCAGCGCGTTGTGCAAATACCCCTTCCTTTTATGGTGTTCCTTGCGTTCCTGGTCATCACTCAGTCACTCAACAACGTATTCTCGGGAACCATACAGGCGTTCCAAGAAGCCAAGAAACTTTCTGCTTTCATCATTCTGTCGCCCCTCGCGGATATCGTGTTCGTTTCAATAGCCGTGGCAACAAACCAAGGGCTTCTGGGCGCGGTGTACGCAATGTTTTTGGCAAAACTACTCATCCTCGCGCTGTTCCTCCTCATTATTGCCAGCAAGGTTGGAGTAGCGCTTCCCAATTTTTCCAGAATGAAAGAGTATCTGTCGTTCAGCCTGCCCACGGTTGCGGGGAATCTTTCTTACCGGGTAGTTCAGGTGGGAGACCAATACGTCATAGGAGTCGTTCTCGGGATCCTTTTCGTAGGGTACTACGCTCCCGCGTATTCGCTCGGCATTTTGCTCAACATGTTCACCTTGCCCATTGGAATGGTGCTGCCCGCGCTCTTGGCAAAGCTATTCTCAGAAAACAATACCAGGGAAATACAAAAATACCTGAGCAACACGCTTACCTACGTCTTCCTGCTTCTGATCCCGGCAACATGCGGCATTTCCATTCTCTCAAAACAACTTCTCGAAATGTTCTCCACGGCCGAGATCGCCCTGCATTCGTACCTGGTGGTCCCGTTCGTAGCCGCAAGCTTTTTGCTTTTCGCGGCTCAAGGCATCTTTGTGCAGGTGCTGTACCTGTTCAAGAAAACTCGCGCGGTTGGCGTCATGTGGTTTTTTGCCGCCCTTCTCAACCTCGGCCTCAACCTTGTATTTGTCCCTCTGTGGGGACTCCTGGGAGCAGCTTTCACAACGCTCCTCGCCTACCTGTTCGTATTCGCGGCAACCTGGTTCATATCCTCGCAGTACCTTCCATTCCCCATTGAGTGGAAAACGCTCTTCAAAAGCGCTGCGGCGGCCATCGCGATGTCTGCTGCCATTCTCTTGTTTGGCCCAGAAGGTCTCTTGCAAACGAGCATAGCAATCATTGGGGGCGCGATACTCTACGGCTTCCTTCTCTTTGCTTTCAAAGGAATAGGAAAAAAAGAGCTTGAGTTCTTGGCTAAGCTCTTCTAGACAGCCCTCAGAATCAGCAAGTCTTCGCGAGAGTTCGCGAAAGGCAGTTTTTTGTCTTGCTCCAAAAGCTCAAAGCGCATGCCGGGGATCTTCCCCAAAATAGTCTGAATGACCGGGCGAGTATACTTCAGGCCTGTTGTCTGCGTTTCGTCTACCTTGCCAAAACCGTACATTGCCTTGAGCAAAAACTTCTTCACGTGATACCTAGCATTCAAAAAAAAGTTCAGGAAAGGTTTTTTTCTGCGCTCTTCAAAATACGCCTGGGCTTTGTCTACAAGCGGGATCTCGCCTATCAAGATCTTGCCGCCAGGCTTAACCACGCGCAGCAAGTCCAAGACCAGGCGTTCAAACTCGTTGTGGTCGCGCAGATAGTGGACCACCGAGTAACAAACTATATGATCAAACGAGTTATTCTCAAAAGGCAGGGGCAACACCGTAATATCAACCAACTGGTATGTCACATTGGCAAAACGAGAAAGGTTCTTTCTCGCGATAGCCAGAGCGACTTTGGCGCCGTCTGCCAAAACAACCTCTCTCACGTGTCGCGCCATGTAGGAAGCTATCTGGCCGCAGCCTCCGCCCAAGTCGAGCACCCGATCCCCGGACTTCAAGCCTATCTTTTTATTGATATCGTCAAACGTGCGGCGATACACCTGAAAATCGAAAAGTGACATGCGCCCCGTGTTGAGGTACGTGTTCGTGCTCTTTGCCAGCTGATTGAAAAACTCAATGTTGCTCATGCCTATGCTTTATTGATTATATCGCACACAGCAGCCACCTTCTCTTCTTGTATCTGCTGGTGGCAGGGTAAAGCCAGGCATTTCTGATACTGGGGGCTGAATACGTTGCGCTTCAGATCAAAATGCAAGATCTCTGCCTGCACTCCAACCTTAAGCAGTTCGTCTCTCGCTTGTAAGAGCTTGTCTTGTGCCAAGAACACCGGAACGTATAAAGGGTACACATCAATGGCAGGGTCTTGATCTGCCAAAAGGTACTCGGTTTTGATCCTGCTCACAAGGAAACGGTAGGTACTCTTCCGTTTTTCCAATTCCTGCTTAAAACTATTCATATCGGGCGGCAAAAATTTCAAGGCAGAAAATCCGGTCCTCGGAAATAGAATGCTGGTGAAATACAGGGCGTCGAGCCAGAACGGCCACCTGCCTTTGGTAAAACACCACTTCAATACCTTGAAAGCAACCAACTGGAAAAGAGTGTCTCTTAAGCCGCGGGTAGCTAGTATCTGCGAACGCGCAAACTCGATCATCTGCTTGTTTCCAGAAACGAGAACGCCGCCGTTATGCGTGGGAAAGCATTTGGCAAAACTGAACACCGCGGCGTCGCCGAACGTGCCTATGAGCTTCCCTTTATACCTGGAACCAAAGCTGTGGGCGCAGTCTTCTATGACAACCAAACCTCTCCTTTTTGCTTCTGCCATCACCTCGTCCATTCGTTGCGGGTATCCCCACTGGTGGAACACCAAAACCGCTTTGGTGTTTTCGTCCGCGGTTTTCACGGGAAACCCCGCGACATTAATAATGGTGAGTATGGCGCGGCAGAGAAAGTCAGGGACCAGCACAGTGTCCTGTCGCGAAACTTTGAAAAACTTCAAGGCCTGGTATATTCCAACTCGCGCAGAGCTTTGCACGACCGAAAATCTGCCGAAAAACTCGTTCAAATACTTCTCTACGTTTTCGGCTTTGTTGCCTCTATGCGAAGCGGGCTTCTGGTCATAGGGATACGCATCGATCACTTTTTTCATATAAGCTTCAAAGCATCCATCAACGTCTTGCTATAGAGTGGATACAGCTCGTTATACACTCCTTCAACCGTGGTGCTTGTTACCTCTTTGAAGTTCTCCACAATAACCCCGCCCTCATCCACCTTTTCTATCATCCAGTGTACGGCAACAGACGCTTTCGTGTTCTTATCTTCCAATAATCTTCGAATGGGTTCTGCGCCCTTGTATTTGTACAGGCACGGGTGCGTATTGATCGCTTTTACCATTTTTAAAATGCGGGGCTTTATGATCTGCCGTCCGTGGCAACACACGAACAAGTCTGCTCCCAGCTTTTCCAAATAGCCTACGAACGCGTCGTCGTTTATGTCCTTGGGTTTTTGGACCTCAAGCCCCAGATCTTTGGCTGCTATTTCAACAATATCGTCAACCGGAACCACGCACACAACCTTGTGGCCCAGAGCAAGCAATGTCAAAAGCTGGATCATGCCTGCCTGTCTGCCTCCGTAAAAAATGACTTTTTTCATGCTCTTTTGAAATATTCCAATCCCCCTTCAATGGTCGCAAGGTCTTTTTCATATTTCTTGATCTTCTCCACTTCCACTTCAAGCATTTCTTCCGCGGTCTTCACCCGTCCTGAGGGAATGGTATCCCAAGGAAACTGTACCGCATTCATCACAATTTTTCCATCCCACGCCTGGTCTCGCGCCTGTTTTACGAACGCCAGAAACGAGCGAAGCGCGTGATACGCGGACACAACTATCAAAAGTGTGCTCCAGCCATTCTCCTTTGCGATTTTCACGACATTCGTTGCTTGGCCCAAGCTATTGAACGATTGGTCGTCAATAAGTATCACTTCTTCTGGAACCTTGTGCTCCACAAGGCACTGCTTCAGCGCGGCAAGCGGAAAGTCATTTTCCTCAGGCCTTGTATTGGGCCCCACAAGCTTGTTATTCCCGCTGATAAGAATACGCGGCGCGAACCCTTGGTGAAAAAGAGAAGCAGATCCCGGAGCCCGGTCGAGCTGGTCCCCTTGGAGCAATACTATCACATCTGCTTTTTGAGGAGCCTGCGAAAGTATTTTCTCAAAGAGCACCTCGCCCCCGCTTCCCAAATATTTTTCTATGATTTCTCTCGGCTCCATCTTCTATTGTTGGATAAGATCCCAAGACAGCGGGGTGGCGGGGTCGATGTTTTTTGCTGCTTTTTTGCCTAGAATGTCGGGCCAATAATGCGAAAGGAGGCCGGCAGAGGGCCTCGCGACCCTAGTGTTTTCTTTGGTGAACGTCTCGCCTGCTTTCACGTTTTTTGTGACCCACAAACTAGGCCTGAAAAATGTGTTCTCTCTTTCCTGCTCTGAAGCAGGGCCGTATTGCACCCTTCCCAAAGCTTTCTCAATGTCTCCCTGGCTCACAATACCTTGCAAAGCGCCCTCTCCTTCTTGTTCTGCTTTGCGTATGACACGCACCATTTCTTTGAACTCTTTAGGGTCTATCGAAAACCTTGAATCAGGGCCTCCCGAAGCCTTGTCTAAGATAAGATGCTTTTCCAGCACTGCCGCTCCTCCAACAACCGTTGCGATAATGGGAATGACAATACCAGAGTTGTTGTCTGAAAATCCCGCAACCACGCCAAACCTGTTCTGGATGTCTCGTATAACCCTCGTGTTGGCATTCTCAAGCACCGGCGCGTCAGAATATGCGGTCACGCAGTGAAGCACCGCGATGTCTTTGGAGCCGTTCTCGCGGAGCGTTCGAATGGCAAGATCTACTTCTTCCAAAGAAGCAAACCCCACAGACATGATCACGGGCTTGCCTGTTTTCGCCACCTTTTGGAGCAATGGGATGTGCACCGCCTCGTATGAAGCGATTTTGTAGCAGGGAACATCCATTTGCTCCAGAAAATCCACCGCGGTGTCATCAAACGGAGTGGAAAAAAGCAGAAGGCCCAAACTTTCAGCCAGCTCTTTGAGTTTTGGCTGCCATTCCCAGGGCGTGTAGGCGGTATTGTATAAGTCCCACAGCACTTTCTTTTTCCAGGAACCGGGCTGGTTCTCGCCCTTTACGATAAACCACTCCCTGTCTGATTTTATGGTAATGGTGTCTGGAGTATAGGTTTGCAGTTTAATGGCGTCTGCCCCTGCTTCGGCCGCCTGCTTCACGAGCTCAACCGCTTCTTCGTATTTTTGATGATGATTGCCCGAAAGCTCGGCAACAATAAAACACGGGTTCCCTGGACCAATAAGCTTATTCCCTATTCCTATCGGAGAAATGTTCATTGTTGTACTATACCGCGTATTTCGGATTGCGCGGAGTGTTGATCGTGTAAAAAACGGGTTTTCGAACGTCAATACCGTTCGTCAGCATATAATCCTTTGCTTTTTTGGTGCTCTGTTCAAAGTAGTGAAAGATATTCGCGGCGCATACCGCGTCTGCCCTGCCTTGAACTATTCCGTCAACGAAATGTTGCCACTCGCCTACTCCTCCTGAAGCGATAACAGGTATATTCACTGCTTCGCTCACGTTTTTGGTGAGCGCAAGGTCATACCCCTTTCTCGAACCGTCCCGGTCAATGGAGGTCAAGAAAATCTCGCCTGCCCCTTTCTGCTCAGCTGTTTTTGCCCATTCCACGGGATCAAGCCCAGTGGGCTCGCTTCCTTGCTTGATATATACCTTATACTCCCCGTCTTTTTCCTTTGCGTCTATTGAGACCACCACAGCCTGATTCCCAAACATGGTTGCTGCTTCTGTGATAAGCAAAGAATTCTTCACGGCTTCCGTGTTCAGAGCGATCTTGTCTGCTCCCAGCCTAAAAAGCCTGCGCATGGTTTGTGTATCCCGTATCTTGCCGCCAATGGTGAGCGGTATGAACAGCCTGCTCGAAAGCTCTTGGATGATCTCAAAGAACTTTTCCCGCTGCGTATCATCTCTGCTCACGTCGAGGATGATTATTTCGTCGATCGCCCAGGTGTGAAAAAAATCAACCGCGGTAATGGCGTTCCCAACCGAGTTGGTGTGTCTAAAACCTATACTCTGCACGATATTTCCGTTGTTCCACAGCAGGCACGCGATGAGACGTTTTTTCAGCATAGGGATACAAAGTTCTCAAGAAGTTTCAATCCAGCTCCTTGGGACTTTTCAGGATGGAACTGCACTCCAAAGATATTGCCTTTCTCAATGCTCGCGACAACAACCTCGCCGTGAAAACAGGTCGAGGTCACGAGGTCTTCTTCAGAAGGCTCGGGCCGCAGACTGTAGCTGTGAACGAAATAATACACGGCGTCTTGCTCAATATCTTTGAACAACACGCCCGCTTTCTTTATTTCAACGTTGTTCCAGCCCATGTGCGGGATCTTGTAGGAATCGCTCTCGGGCCGTATGACATCGCACACTCCTTGCACCCATCCCAGGCCTTTATGGCTTCCGTATTCTGTTCCAGTAGCGGCAAGAAGCTGCATGCCCAGGCATAAGCCAAGAAAAGGCTTTTTCTTTCGCAGCACTTCTCCCTCCAAAGTAGGGAGCAGCCCGAGCGATTTGAGATTCTTCATGCCGTCGCCAAACGCTCCAACCCCTGGCAGAATAATTGCTTTTGCGCTTTCGAGGTCATCCTTTTTTTGAGTCGCAACAGCCTCTTGTCCCAGTAGTCCAAGAGCGTTCAACACAGACTGAAGATTCCCCATGTTGTAGTCAATGACCGCTATCATGCTTCAGAGATAGATATATTCCGTGTCTTCTGGAATATGGTCGTCGCGAGAGTAATAAGGCTGCTTTGAAGGAGGGAGCGGAGCCCTATCTTCAACCAAAGGCAAGCGCACGGCATCTACGCCTTCGTCATTGACGTGGCTGGCGATCGAATCAATTGCCACCCATTTTCCTTTTTCCTTTTTCCAGATCTGGGGGTCGCGCAGATGCTCAATGGACTCCTCGAATTCTTTTTCGCTCATGCCCATGAACTTCAGGTACAGATCAAGATCGCTCGGCCGAATCGAATCATATTTCTTCACCATTTCAATCCCCTCTTCCCTCGCCATCCTGCCGTGGCGGATCTCGTTGCTCGCGTCATCCGTAGCTCTGCCATAGCCGAACTTAAGGTACTTTAAGTAGTCGTGGGCGCCGTTGGCGTGGATGTCATCAAGCTTGTCATACAAATGGAAGGTACGCTCCCTTTTGACAGCTGTCTCGAACCCGTACTTTTCGATCATGAGTTTTGTTTGGGCGCGCACATCCCACTTCATGTAGTTGGAGAGGTAAATGCCCCGCACTCCCACACGCTCAATATCTTGGTCTGAAGGGTAGAAAAATGGAGCGAGATCCTGCTGGGTAATACCGCTCTGGGGATCCGCCACAAGGTCTTCGGGCTCGAAACCGCGCATGGAATGCTCCTGTCTTCCTTTCTTGCTGAACTCAACCATGTCATCTTGGTTGAACATTCCCGTGAGTTCGGCGAACCCATGCTCCCCCCACACGATCAAAGGAATGTCGCGCGCAACCGCTACTTGAATGGGAAAGGTCATGATGCCCGCGTGGTAGTGCCAGGTGATATCCCCCACTTTTTTGAGCATGTACCTCGATATCTTGCGCACCGATTCGGGATTCGAGGTAAACCTCAAAAGGTCGCAGCTGAACTGCTTTATTAAATTCGTGAGGTTGCGAATACCTCTTTTAGTGTTGAAAATGTGGTTGTAGGTAACAAGAAGCGGATTCAAACCGTATACCTTTTTAATAAGGTACGCCTGAAAGTGGCTGTCTTTCCCGCCCGAAACAGGAATGATGCAGTCATAGGGATTGTTTTTGGCACGGGCTTTTGCGCGGTATTCTTCGAGGATCTTTTTCAGCCAGCCTTCCCGTTCTTTCCAGTCTATTTTCGGGCGCGACTCAATGAGCCTGCATCCCGAACACACGCCTTGTTCATCGAAAACAATAGACGTTCTTGTGTTTGCTGGATAGCAGCATCGTTTGCAGTACACCATAGGGCTATACCATGTCTTGAGTTATGGGCTCGTTCTCTTTAACATCCCTCTGGATTTTTCTCCCAAGCAAAAGTGGATACTGAGACGCGTCTATGCCCCCTGAAAAGGGGCGCCTGCAGGCAATATTCTCTTCTGTCAGCGTCTCCCCCGCGCTCATATCCCTTTTCGCCACTATCCTGCGGAAAAAAACCTGTTTCTCTTTCAAGTCTCCTGCCGAAGGCTGAACCCTGTACTCGCCTCCTGCTTTTGAAAGTTCCCGTATTTTCTTGACGTATGCCTTCATTTCTTCAGGCTCCAAAGCCCGGCTGTGGTGGTGCCGCGGGTCTTTCCTGTTTATGGTCAGGCGCTTTTCGATATATACGGGGTCATACGCCAAAGACATGTAATCGATCTCGTTGTGTTCGTCTGAAGCGGAAAAACCGCTCAAATATCCAAAGGTTTCTCTCAAAAACTCGATCGTCCGCAAGTTCATCTCTTCATAATTCTTCGTATGGTAGCAGTGCACCAAAATGAGTTGGTCGCTCTGTTCTTCCTTGAATATGCCAAGGATAGCCGCGATCTCTTCTTGGGTCGAGGCTCCAAAATCCAGAATGGTAGGTTTCCTGAGTTTCGCTATCTTGCGGACCAACGGGTAGAACGTAACATCCCAGGTTGCTATTTTATACGCAGGCATGTTCAAGCTCTCCATGAGGTCAACAGCAGCCACGTGGTCTGGGGTCGCGAACATAATGATGCCCTTTTTGTCGGCGTACGCCTTGAGCTCGGCCCACTGTTCTTTTGTCATCACGTACTGCTTGAGCATCTCATAAATGTTCTCAGTCACGCTTTCTCCGTTGTAGCGCGTGTACGTGTATGTCAGTGTTTTGTCGCTGTACTTGTCGTCGGGGTTGAGCATCTGGAACTTTACCGCGTCCATGCCTGCTTCAACAGCGGCATCAATGAGTTTTTTCGCGGTCTCAACATCTCCATTGCACGTGGTGCCCACCTCCGCGGATATGAATATATCCTTCCCTATGCCAATGGTTTTGTTTCCGATAGTAATGTCTTTCATACTAATTTCTTCTACTATTCTTAGAGGCCATAGTCAAGCTTGATATATTTTTGGTTGCCTTCCAAAAACAGGGGATTTGCCTCTAAAAAACGCAGAATATCTTGCAAAGAAAAATCCGGGTTTTTCGGGTACAAATGCTCATACACGTTTTTGATCAGCGTGAAGTCCTCTGGGTAGTCGAGGGTGAGCCGTATGCGCGAAAGATCAGGGATTGTCTGGATGTCTTTTGCCTTGAATGCCTTTTCGCGCCACATATACTGGGTTGGGTGCAGGCGCGCCGGGTCTTTCTGCCAAGCTGTTTCAAGAGCGGTTGCCAAAAACACCTCAAAGTCCATGCCGTCGGGATACGTTCTCAAGCGCGTATTCCCCGCTATGTCGTACGCTCCCTCCGCGAACTCCTTGAGTCCTTTTTCAATTATGGCTGGATCGATCAAGGGGCAATCTGCCGTAACCCGTATGATGGCCTGGGGTTGGAAGACTTTCGCGGCCTGATAGAAACGATCAAGAACTTCGTCCTCGCTCCCGCAAAAATACGGTATCCCAACGCGCTCTGCCTCCTGCACCAACTTTTCGTTCTTCTTCCTGGGTCCCGTGACAAGAACAATCTTGTCGATGCCCCCGACTCTTTGCAATCGCTCAACGGTTAAGGCTACAACTGACTTTCCAAGGATCTTAAAAAGAACTTTCCCTTGCAGTCTCGCAGATCGTACTCGTGCCTGCAAAAAGATCTGTGTCTTCATTTTTTCCATAAGCTGGGGAATACGAGGCTTTTTTCCATGCGCGAGAAGTGTTTTTGAAGTTCGGCTACGCATTCTGGGTTTGGCGCGAGGCTGGAAACCGCGTCGATATCATTATTCAATTGCTCCATGGTGTCTACCCCAAACACAATGTACTCGATCTCGGACTTTGAAAGAGGGAACAGAAGCGCTGCCTGAAGCCGCGACAGGCCGTACCTTAAAATAATATCATCTAGTATTCGAAGATGCTTTTTTACTTCAGAAAGACGCTCCGGGATCTTTTCCTCGGCCATAAAAATTAATCCCTGCAAGAACGCGGTGCGCGCGAAAACTTTTTTGCCGTTTGCTTTCGCAAGGCTCAAAAAATCCGTGTGATCAAGCCGCTGATCGAAAACGCTGTACGGAATTTGTATGTAGTCTATAAAGGGTGACTGGGAGGCGGCCAGAGCTTCGGCCTCCTCGTAGACAGAGACACCGATGTTTTTCACTAAGCCGTTCGCTTTGCATTCATTCAGCGCGTTCACGATCTCCTCCCGAAAGATATAGGAAGAGGTATGAAGCAAGTACCCATCTATCCATGTGCGACCGAGCCTGCGCAAAGAGGCACGCAACCCGCTCTCGACAATACGCAGAACATCTCCGCTCTTTTCCGGAACGCAGTTTGGCTCGAGCTTCGAGATCACTCGCACCTGGTCACCAAGCTTTTTTACCGCGATGAACTCGCCAATGATCTCTTCAGCGTCGCCATAGCCAAAAGCCGTATCAAATACGCGAATACCTCGTTCATGGGCGCGCTCGAGCATGGCGAGCGATTCGCTCTTCGACGGTTTGCCCCTCGGATTGTTTATGCCATAATCAAGCCCCAATTGAACGGTGCCAAGAACCATCTTTGATATGTTCATAAGAGCTTACGCACGCTGTAATTCCCTGGTATGATGTTCCCCTTGAGTTCTTTTTTAAGCGTTTTCTCCTCGAGCGCTTTCTTGAGGTCTGCGAATATTGTCTTATACGCGCGCAAAAGGTGATCAATATCCTTTTTCTTGTGACTGAAACTCATGTTGTGGCTCCCTGCCCAAAGGATCCCGCGCTGCACCAACGCTTTTTGAATGTAGCTCTTCATCTCAAGAGCAGAAAAGCCCTTGTGGTCGTGTATCACAAAAAGCTGCCAGCAGGGCTTCCCTTTCAGCTGTATGAAGTCCCCAAGCCCATTCTCCTTGAGGATCTTTTTCGTGTTGTTTTGCAAATACGCTCCCTGCTTCCATAGATATTGAATAACGTGTTTCTTCTCCATTTCTTCGATCACGGCCAGGGAAGCAGCCAGAGAAAGACATTCTCCTCCAAAGGTGAACGAAAAGAAAATATCCTCCATTTTCTTCATGTATTTTTTGAGCCCCGCCACAACCGAAATAGCCATGCCGTTTGCCATGCTTTTCCCGAATGCCGCGAGGTCTGGAGTAACCTTGAAGTATTTTTGCGCGCCTCCGAGGCTAAACCTGAACCCGGTGATGATCTCGTCGAGAACGAAGAGCGCTCCGTGTTTGTGCGCCAAAGCTTTTACCTTTTGCAAAAAGTTATCCTTTGGCTCTTCTGAAGTCATGGGCTCCATGACCACTGCCGCGAATTCCTTGGGGTATTTCCTAAAAAGCCGCTCCAACGATCCAAGGTCATTATAATCGAACTTGTGCACGAGATCTTTCACGGCTTCGGGAACGCCTTGGTTGCGCAGGTTCGCTCCTATGTACCAGTCTTGCCAGCCGTGGTATCCGCACACGGCAATCCTGTTCCGCTTCGTGACAGCTCTCGCCAACCTAACTGCTCCCGCGGTCGCGTCTGAACCGTTCTTCCCAAAACGCACCATCTCTGCGCACGGAATAAGCTGCTTGAGCTTGCTTGCCAGCTCATATTCCAAAGGCGAAGGCAAAGAAAAGGTTATGCCTTTTTTGAGCTGCGCGCGGATAGCGTCATCCACCTTTTTGTACTGGTACCCAAGCACTACGGGTAAAAGCCCGTTGATGAGGTCTAAGTACTTATTCCCATCTAGGTCCCACACATAGGCCCCTTTGCCGCGAGTAATAAAAAGAGGGGCTTGCCCCGGCACGTATTGAAGGTAGCTCTTGCTGAACGTTTGCGAAGCAAGAGGAATAACCCTGCGAACTTTTTTGAAGAAAGTTTGGCTCCGCGAGAACGTTTTCATAAAAATATTAATTCCGAAGAGACTGGGTGTGTATGCCGCACTCTCCCCCGGCGTGCGAGGTATTTTTCCAGCGGCCCGCGCGCTCTGTTTCGTTTTCGTCTTCTTCCATTGCGGAACAATTCTTACAAGACAATGAACGATACCCCCTTCCATAGAGTGGATTTGCTGGAATATTGTGAATGGCGGTATAACGCCACACGTCTTTTTCCGTGAAGTCGAGAATAGGATTCACTTTCAGCAAGCCATCGCGGTCTTCAATGTACTGAAAGTCGGTTCTGGTGAACCCTTCGTCTTTCCGAATGCCAGAGAACCAGCAATCCAAGTCCTTCACCGCTTCCTTGAACTTCTCCACTTTCACTGTTCTGCAGCATTCTTCTGTGCCTTTCGCAGGATCATTGGAAAATACGTACTCTTTGTAGTTCAAGCCCCAATCTTTCACCACTGTATCCCGCAACGCCAAAGTTTCGGGAAATTCAGTATCCGAGAGCACCGCGAACACCGGAACATTGGGCTCCACCTCTTTCATCATATGAACCAAAGCCATACTGTCTTTCCCAAAAGAAAGCGCCACCGCGTACTTCGGGAACCGCGTGGTATATTCCTTGATCAGATCCTTCGCGTTCTGTACTTTTTTGAGGAATGTCATATCGAACACTATACCAGATTCTATTGTTTTTGGAAATAGACGCCGGCGTAGTCGACTTTTTGAAGGTCCGCCTTGATATTGCGCGCCGCCAAAAACTCATCCACTGCCTTTTTGCACCCTTCCCAGTGGCCATAGTCGTCAATTAAGATATACCCGCCCTGCACCACGTTGTCATACAAGTTTTCAAGGGCGCACTTGGTTGATTCGTACCAATCGGCGTCTAGCCGCAGCACGGCTATCTCCCCCACGTTCTGTTTTTCTCTGGGCAATACGTCTTGGAACCATCCTTTGCCAAAATATATATCGTCTGGATTAAACTTTAAAATGGAGAAAAACAACCGCTGCACGTCTTCCAAAGGGCCTACGCATTTTTGTATTGAAGCAAGCCTTCCCGAGTTCCTGTCTGAAGCGTACGCGCGAGCTTGCGAGCCGTCTTCCTTGGTAGGCTCTGGCAATCCTTCAAAAGAATCGAAAAGCCACGTCTTGCGCCCTGATTTTGCCTCTTTTGCGGCGTGAGCCATAAGAGCTGCCGCTCCCCCTTTCCAAACCCCACATTCCACAAACGCGCCCCTGATCTTGTTTTTTTCTGCCAACCGCGCAACTTCATACGCGTTGGCTAAGCGTTCATACTCTACCATGGTATACGGCAATATCTTCATATAGAGAAGGAAACGGCTGGGATACACAAGATTGCCTAAAAAAGCAGAGCACGTATATCGCGCCTTGTAATATGCTGACAGGAGCTTTTTGTTTTTTCTCACCAGTGCTTTTATTGCTTCCACCATAAAAATGTCACAACTTCTTTAGGATCAAACTAAGAGCATGGCTGAAAAGCTCTTCAGAAATACCGCCATGGCAAGGAAGCAAAACGCACGGCACGAACTTGGGAGACAGCATGTTCCTGTTCATGTCGAAGTTATAGACGCCGGTCATGATGCCTATTTTCTTGAGCGCGTCCACGATCTCATTGTTTTTCTTTTCTGGGCAATGGACCGGGATCATATAAGGAACAATTCCTTCTCGCTCAAACGAATGCGAGAGGGCAAGTCCGTTTGTTTTTTCCAAGAAATACTGATAACGCTTTGCCCGCACGTTAATCTCATTCCCTATTTTCGACTCAAGAAGGCGCACGGCTCTCGTGCTTGGTAAAAGCGCTTCCTTGTAGAACGCGTACGAAGCGTCGGAAAGCAGGTTCGCGTACATATAAAAACGCCTGGAACCCGAAAACCTGCTCCGCTCATACAAAAACTTCGTGGCGTCTTTCAAAAAGGTGGCTCCAAGGGGCGTGCTCGATATAGCCTTTTGCGCAAAAGCGTGGAAGTCTTTGAACCTCGACGTCATCCCGCCCAAGGCAAAACAGAAAACCCATTTGGAAAAACTGTATATGGCAAAGTCGCCGAACGTGCCCAAGCGCTTCCCTTTATAACTGCTGAACAACGCGTGAGCGCAATCTTCTATGACAACAAGTTTCTTTGCCTTTGCAAACTTCATGATCGCCTCCATGTTCTGAGGAAAACCATACTGATGGTATACGAATATGGCTTTCGTTCTTTCTGAGGCTCTTTTTGCCAAAAACGCGTGGGGCTGCATCTGGTTATACACCCCGTACCCCATCCAATCAGCCACCATAATTTCGTCGAGCCTGTTCAAGAGCACCTTTTTTTCGAAAAGATACCTCAATACAAGGGATATGGCTCCTTTTCCTGAACCCACAAACTGGATTTTGTCGAGGACATCTTTGCCCAGGGCTTTTTGCGCCTCGGAATTCTTCGCCCATCCAAAAAGATCTCTCAATCCCGGAGCCTCTACCTCTTGAATGTATTTCATGCCTTGTATTGCTCCATAAACGTTTTCATGTCTTCCAAAAACAGCTCCCGCGAAAAATACTTCACTCCCCGAAAGTTCGCTCGATATTCGCCTCCGAATCCCTGTTTGAAGTGAGCGATGCTCAGCTGTTTCTGGTCTGGGTAGTAGTCGAATTGCGCGCTCGGGCTCGAGGGCTGGGAAGTATCGATATACCTCACTCCTTTTTTCTTGAGATACTCCATGGCGCTGTACATGATCACGTGGTACAAGGGGAGTTTCTCGTACGCAGGGTCGTCAGCAGCGGAAGCTGAAATGGCTTTGTCGTGATTGCAGTCAAAATACGTGAACGCGATGTTTTTCCCCTTGAAACGCAAACCAACGAGCACCGCGTTCCCCTGCTTCAGCTTCTCGAACTGCATGTCAAAGGTTTTTTTGGAACGGGTTACCCTCTGAGCGGCCTTTTCGTGCAACATGCGGTATTCTTCATGTGTTTCATACGAAGGGTTTGCCTGGTCAACGAAAAACACTTCAAAATCTTTGTTCTCCAAGATCTCTTTGATGTTGCGCCTGTGGTTACGCCTTGAGGAAACAAGCAGATCAGGCAGCGTAAGGTCGATCACGTAACTCAAAAGGGAAACATCGAGGTAGCCATATTTCTGAAGGTAGTTATGCGCGCTTGGTTTGGTAAGCGGGTCTTGCGCGAACATCGCTTTCGCAAGGTTGTTTTCCTTGGCCAGAGTATCAATAAAAAGAAATACCGTATCCTGGACGTGAGCGTCTTCAAAGAGCGGAGCATCAACATACCCGCCTTGAAAGCTAATTTGCGGGGAGTTTCCGTGTTTTTCTATAGGCAGAAATGCCAACGCTCTTGGTTCCTTGTCTACCACGTATACAAAGCTTTTATCTTGAAGAAGCGTTTCCGACCGCTCGAGCTCGTACTCGATCCTGCTTTTAAGATATCGGGGGCCTGCCTTTGCGTTCTCTTGCAGGCGCTCCCAAGATTCCCAAAATGATTTTTCATCTTTCTCTCGGAAAATAATGTCTGCGGCCATACTGTTTACGCGCGATATTTGCCAATAACCTTTGAAACCGCGGAAATAACCCTTGCCGCGTCCTTCCTTGCCATGGCCGGGAACAGCGGAAGCGTCAATGCGCTTTCATAATAGGCTTCCGCAGCAGGGAAATCCCCTTTTCTGTACCCAAACTTCTTTTTGTAAAAAGGATGCAGGTGCAAAGGCATGTAGTGAACCTGCACTCCTATGCCTTCTTTTCTCAGGTCGTCAAAGATCTGCCTTCTGGTTGCTTTCAGGCGCGACAGCCGCAGCTCGATAACATACAGGTGATACACTGGTTTCGCGTAGGGCTTTTCCAAAGGAAGCACGATCTCTGGCATGTTTTTAAACGCCCGATTATACTCTTTAACAACTTCATTCCTCCCTTTTATGAATCTGCCGAACTTTTTCATCTGGCTCAACCCGAGCGCGCACTGAAGATCGGTAATACGGTAGTTGTATCCGGGTTTTTCAATTTCATAGTACCATGCACCCTTGCTTGCCTTCTTCTCAACGCCGTGGTGGCGGAATACTCTCATGCGCTCGTAGAATTTCCGGTTATTCGTGACAACCATGCCTCCTTCTCCTGTGGTAATAGTTTTAACCGGGTGGAAGCTGAAAACCGTCATGTCTGCAATGCTTCCGATCTTCTTCCCCCGGTATTGGGAACCAATGGCGTGCGAGGCATCCTCAATAACCAAGAGCTTGTGCTTCTTGGCTATCCTGAGAATTTCATTGAGCTCCGCAGGATATCCCCTGAAATCAACAGGAGCTATGGCTTTTGTTTTTTTAGTTATCTTCGCTTCGATCTTTTTCGGGTCGATATTGAGCGTGCGGGGATCGATGTCAACGAACACGGGCGTTCCTTGGCAATACACAACAGCGTTTGCCGTTGCCGCGAACGTTAAGGGCGTGGTAATGACCTCGTCACCTTTGCCAATTCCTGCTGCTTCGTATGCCGCGTGCAGCGCGGCGGTTCCCGAAGAAACCGCCACCGCGTATTTTGCCCCGCAGTATTTCGCAATTGCCTTTTCGAATTCATCAATACAAGGGCCCTGGGTGAGCCAGTCGCCCTTAAGCACCGAGACTACGGCTTTAATGTCGTCATCTCCGAGCCATTGATGCCCGTAAGGAAGGAAGTGCTTCATTTCCCTTGCGCGAGATCATTCAAAATCCCTTGCATCTGTTCCTTTGTGATCCATTCTTTATTCGTGTTGCTGGCGTATGAGAAGTCTGGCGGAAGGGATTTTCCTTCTCTCCCGTTGTCTTTGTTCCAGAAATTGAATTCGGGCTCAATGGTAAAATAGTTGTCGAACTCTTTTGCGTGGCGCGCTTCCTCGGCAACCATGAGCACCTCGTGGAGCTTTTCTCCAGGCCGAATGCCAATGATCCGCTTCTTAACGCCGGGAGCTATAACGTCTGCCAAGTCCACCACTTTCATGCTGGGTATCTTGGGAATAAAGGTTTCGCCGCCCATCATGCGCTCAATGCAGCCCAAAACAAAATGCACGCCCTGGTCTAGGGTGATCCAAAAACGCGTCATGCGCTCGTCGGTAATGGTAATTTCCCCTTTTTTGCTCTGTTCCAAAAACAAAGGAATAATGCTTCCTGAGCTCGCCAGCACGTTGCCATACCGGGCACAGGACAAACGCATGTTCCTGCCTCCGGCGTATGAGTTTGACTGCACGAACAGCTTTTCAGCAACCATTTTTGCCGCGCCGTATAAGTTCACGGGCTGCACTGCTTTGTCAGTGCTGATGTTCATCACGCGCTCAACATTGTTCTCAATTGCCACGTCGATCACGTTGCTCGCTCCTCCAATATTCGTTTTCACGGCTTCTGAAGGATTGTATTCGCAAACGGGAATGTGTTTCAAGGCTGCCGCGTGCACCACGAGGTCAACGCCGTGCATTGCTCGGTGCAGCCTATCGCGGTCACGCACTTCGCCAATGAGAAACCTCACGCGAGGATCCTGAAACCGTCTCTCCATCTCAACCTCGGCGAGTTCGTCGTGGTCATAGATGCGGATCGTTTTTGGGTTGTGTTCCTTTAGGACGATTTCCGTGAACTTCTGCCCAAAGGAGCCTGCTCCGCCCGTGACGAGAATTGTTTTGTTGTCTAATGTAGACATACCAATATGACTTGTATATCATAAATCCATATGGTTAACAATACTCAAGATAAACAGGGGGTCTCTACTGGAATAAAAATATTGGCGAGATATACAACAGCAGGAGGTATTATTTCAATCCTGATTTCACTCCTAAGCCTTGCTGCGCTCCTGGGGACACCATCCTTTACACTCTTATTCTCCTTTAACGCAGTAATCTCTGGAATTGGCGGGATACTCTATATTGCCGGGACACTATTTATCTTAAAAACCCATAAACTTGGGTGGTGGATTGTATTCGTATCTTCTTTCTACCAAATAGGCATCTCCATTATCCGCCTATTACTATACACTGACCTGCAGTCCCGGATCTCTATTGCGATCGGGTTGGCGATTCAGGTTGCGATACTCTGGTATCTTTCAAGACAAAGTGTAAAAAACATATTCGGTGTTACCTTACAACTTTCATATTTTTTTCTCGTCAACCTCTGTGTTCTAACCCTCATTCTTCCTCTGGTGAACCTGCCTCCGTGGTTCTCCCCGCCTGAATGGGGAAAATCCATAGCATTCAGGGTTCTTTTTTCCTTGGTCTTAGTTCTTCTCTCTTTCTTGATGTTGGGACAAAACCGCGAAGAAATTTTTAAACGCGTAAAACAGAGGTTTTCTTCGGCAAAACCCGCACTTTTACTTTTGGGCGGCCTGTTCCTCGCGTTCTTGCTCGCTTCCCTCTTTTCTTTTGATATAAACTATAGCCTTTGGGGGAACCCTGTGCGCGGGGGCGGGTCAGTCACCTTTCTTTCGCTTATCGCCGCGAGCTTCCTCGTGTTCGTCTTCTTCTCTCAAAAACATTGGAAATATGCCTGGTATGTTGCTCTCACAACCGCATTCCTGGTTTCTTTGGTAGCAATTTTCCAGTGGCAAGGATGGTTTCCCAACTTTCTTAAGTCCAAGGAAATACGGCCGAGCAGCACCTTGGGAAACGACATCCAGTTGGGGATATTTCTGATTTTGTCGCTCTTCCCAGTGCTTGTATTTTTCTTCAAGGAAAAGATCGGTCTAAAAAAAGTACTGTATCTCGCGGCCTTTTTCTTGTTCGCGTTCGTTATTCTTCTCACGGGAAGCCGGGGCGCGTATCTCGGCACCCTGTTAGGCTTTTCATACTTTATCCTGCTCTACCCCGTGAAAAAACTCTGGCACTCTCTGGGGTTGAAGCTTCTGTTTTTTCTCCTCATGCTCGTTCCCGCCTTTGCGGTGTACTATGCGAACACCCACGACACGATGCCCGAATTCGTCCGGAAGAATACTACTCTCTACAGTATCGCGGGAAGGCTCCAGCTCAAGCAGTTCATTACCGAAGAACCGCGTTTTTCCACCTGGAAAGTGGGGTGGGAAGCCATTAAGGCGCGGCCCTTGTTTGGATACGGCCCCGAAAACTTCGCGGTTGCATTCGACAAGCATTATGACCCCCAGCTTCCCAATATCCAATATCGCCCCCAGAGCCCAAACTCTTGGTGGGACCGCGCGCACAACATTCTCATAGATATCGGGGCACAGGCAGGGATCCCAGCCCTTTTGCTCTATCTTAGCCTCTTGGGAACACTCTTCTGGTTGCTCCAAAAGATAAAACATGGGGAGAACGCTCTTTTGAGCCACGGCCTGCAAGCAACGCTTGTTGCATACATAGGATCTCTGCTTTTCGGGTTCGATAACTTCTCAACCTTGCTCGCGTTCTTCTTCCTTGTGGCCTACATCCTGCACGTTGCAAGCAAAGAGCCTGAAAACCAAGAACCCAAGACCGCGCGAGACTTGCAAAGCTTCGTCAAAATTCCCGTGCTAGCCGGTATCACGCTCCTGATGCTTCTATTTAACTGGCAATACAGCTGGAAACCCCTTTTCGTAAACGCGCACGTTTATATAGGAAAAGTGCTGGCGGAGCAGAACCTATGCAACCAATCGTTCTCGCGCATGGAAAAAGCACTCAAGAAAGGGACCACGTTCATTGACGCCTATGTCAGAACAACCTATTTTGACGCCTTGCGGAACTGCCAAACAGCAGCGAGCGAAACCCTGGAGCTCGCTCAAAAAGGCAGGGTCCTCCTCAAGCAAGCTGCACAAGCCTGGCCCTACCACACGAGAATATGGATCTTCCTGGGCCAGGTTACCACTATTGTTGTTGAACGCGACGAGGAACTTACCCCCAAGGAACGAGAGGCGACTGTGAAAGAAGCGCATAGATATTTTGAGCGCGCGGGAGAACTAAGCCCCAAGCACCAGGAAATATATCTCGCGTGGACAAAACTGTATATGGTAGCAAAAGATTATGAAGGCATGCTCAAAAAAACGGAAGAGTGCGTTGCCATTGATCCGAGAACCGGAGAATGCTGGTTCTTGAAGGGTCTCGCCTATGAGTTCCTTGGGAACTACAAAGAATTCAGGCTTAATAAGAAACTTGCCTTGAGCCTGGGGTACGACGCAGACAAAGACTTTTACGCTCTGAGCAACCTTCTCCAAGCATACGGAGAAGCCAAGGATATTGGAGGGATAATTGAAACCTACGAAAAACTCATAACCCTCCGCCCCTCTCCCCAATTCTACGCCTCCCTTGCCTTCGCGTATCGCGAGTCTAGAGAGTACGCAAAAGCGCGGGAAGCAGCCCTGAAGGTGCTGGAGCTCGACCCGACCACAAAAGCAGAAGTTGAGGCGTTCCTTAAGACATTACCTTAGTGAACACTGATTAATGCTGATTGCTGCAGATTTATGCGGATGGTTTTTGGTTTGCATTAATCAGCCTAATCAGCATAAATCAGCGTCAAACCAAAGAGCCCCTTTCGGGGCCCCTTGGCTATCCGCTCCGCTCCTTTCACAAGAAAGAGTGTGCGGGGTTCAAGTCAGAATTACAGGCTCCAAGCCTTGCTTCCAAGGTTGAGCTGCTCTATGAGGTAGCCGTCGTGCCAGTCACCAGAACCAGAACCTGCTGCGGTTTCATCTGGGTCGTGTGCTGTTGAAGATACGTCAGACCATATAAGGTCAGACACATCTCCTGTTGTCAGGCCAACCGTAGCGCCCAACTCAAGGGTGTTCAAGGTTGCGTCTCTTGCAATGAACTTCCTCACTACGCCGGCAGACTCTTCATTGTCTGCAACGAGCGTGAAGGCGACGCTGTCTTTCGAACCGGATGCGCTGTTGAAAGCTGCGGGTACGCCCTTTAAGGTGTACGTCACTTCTTCTCCAGATCCGATCGCGTCTTCCTTGTCGTCATCCCAAGAGATGAACAGAACGTCTGAAGAACCGTTCACTGCCGTTTCCGACACTGCAAACGATGTACCTTCAACGCTGTTCCCATTTGTTTCTCGCATCGTCACATCACCTGTGATGTTCGTCGAGCCTCTGAAGAGCGTGAATTGATCAACCTTCAAGTTTCGGGTGTTCACGTCAGTGAAGGCAACCGCGAATTTGAATTGCTTCATCGCGAGACTGCCACCAGTCGCCTTTACCTTCCACTTGTACAACTCTGTTGTAGAGCCGTTCACGAAGATTCCACTCAAGCCGGCGTTGTCAGCCGTGATCAAAGGATATCCCTTGAACACGATCTGAGTGTTCCCGGTTGGGTTGGTTCCACCAATTCCAGGAGTGGCGTCTGTGGTTTTCACGCCCGTGCTCTTCAGGTATACCATTTCGTCAACGGTCAACTGAAGCGCAAGGCCAGACGTGCTGAAGTTGGTAGAAGGATCACCAAGCTCGAAGTCAACGGTAAGCACTTTGCTGGAACCGGCAGGAACCGGAACCGACAATCCCGTGAAGTTCACGCTGTCTGTGATGCTGTTGCTGTCTGAGTCGGCGTTCGTACCGAATGGCAAGCTCGCGAGAACTGTGGAACCGTCTTTCAAGATAGCTTTGTTCACTATAGCCGAAGCTCCGCTCGCCATCTTCAAGAACAATTCGGTCAGGGTGTTGTCCTCATTCTGCGAGGTGAACTTGAGTTTGGCGTTCGTTGCTGTCTGGTTCCCCGCTATCACTGAAGTGATAGGAGAAGTCCCGTCTTTGGCAACAGTGAATGTTCCAGTCCCGTATGTAAGGGTCTGGCCTTCTACTCTGGTTGCCGCTGCTGAACCTGTTCCATATACTGTGGTAGCTGAGTTTGCGGTCACGCCTGTGATCTGCATGTTCATTCTCGCGCTTGTCGCGGATTCAGCGCTTGATACGTTCCCATATACTTCAAGGTGAATGCTCTGTCCTATTGGCATGGTGTAGCTCACCGAGAAGTCGTTTGCTTGGCTTGTCACTTCTCCGCTTGAAGTTGTAGAAACTGTTGCTTTCGCGGCGGTCTCCTGAAGACTGCCTGAAGGCCCGAACTTCACAAAGAGGTTCGTAAGATTCGTATCGTCTGCGGTCACGTAGTCAACAGTGATCGTGTTTAAGTTCACTGCTTCTGTCGTGTTCGCGCTCAATACGAAGTGTCCGAGTTTCTTTGCGGTAAGAGGAAGCACGTAGGTCGTGTTGGGGAATGCCGTGTACTTAGACAGGGTCAATCCACCGGTCGCGACGCTTACGAAGTTCGCGTTCACATCTGCGGCAGGAGCGTCAATGGTTGTTCCAGAAACCTGGCCAATGGCGTTGTCAATGTCTCCTCCTTCGATGTTGATCCTCAACTTGTCGCCTGCGGTAATGTCGTTCGTGCCGTCTGAATCAAAGATGTCTGCTCTCACAACAAGCTCTACAGGAGAACCAGGCTGGACAATCAAGGAGCTTCCCAGGTTGTACGTGGTGTACGTAGTTGTGTGGGAATCCTCAAAGATGTCTGCGGTAGAACCAATCTGCACGCCGTTTGCGTACACCTGGCCGTTCCGCAATTCATCCATGTCGGTCTGCGCCGTGTCTCCAGAGTTGGTCGCTGAAAAGGATACTCTCAAAGACTCAATTTTCACGGCCTCGCCCGCTGCCTTGACTTCATACGTTGCCATGGCTACTGCGGAAGCCGTGTTCACTACGTTCCCAGACAAGGAAGTCGCCTTCTTTGTCATGGTGATGGTTCCAGAAGCAATGGTTTGCTGACCTGCTTGCACAGGGAACGAACCACTGGTTTCTGTTGCCAATACGTTCACTCCATACTGCGTGTCAACAATAGTGACGTCTGCCGCTACTCTTACTGAGAAGCGGAAGGTCTTGGAAGACCCGGCAATAATGTCGGCAACGAGTTTGAGTGTTCTTGTTCCAGTCTCCAATCTCTTTGGAGCAGAGGAAACATCGAATGTCACGTATCCGTCTGCGTCAAGCAGGTTGACTGCGCTTCCAACCTGTACTCCGTCAATATAGAAGCGGAAGTTCTGGAGATCGTCTCCATCCACGCTTCCAATGTTGCGGAAGGAAATTCGCTTGAAGTCTATGGATCTCGTTGTGACTGAAGTCGCGTTCTGCCAAACCGTAAAGTCGTTTTGTGGATTAAGACTTGTGTTCGCAGAAGGCGTTGTGTTCGAATCGCCAGCGAGCGCTACTCCTGCCAATGTTGCTGTTGCCAAAGTCATCAGGTTCCCGTTCAGAGGGAATGACCCTGAAACTGTAGCGTCAGCGGTGATGTCAGAAGCTGCGGTAATCCCGAGTCCAACAGTTTCTCCGCTGGTTCCGTCAATGTCAGCTCCTGCTATAACTGTCTTGGAGCTGTTCGCGGCAACTGTGAAGATCCCATTGGATGCGTTGAAGGTAATGATACCCGAAGCAACGGTTGCTGAATCAGTCAAGCGCTTCTCTCCTTCGAACAGATATACGTTCGTAAGAGACGCGTCTGCTGATACTCCCAACCTCTTTAACTTAAGGTTTGTCACCTTCACTACGCTGCTTGTTCCGTTCGAGAAGACAAATTTTGCCAAAGGAGCAAATCCTTGTCCGTCAACAACGGTCGATGCAGCTGGGGTGTCGGAAGCCAACGAAACCGTGAATGCTCCAGTGGTTACTGGGGGCGGAGGCGGAGGCGTTCCGGGGGGGGGGGTTGGGGTGGGCGTAGGTGCCGGTGAAGGCGCCGCGCCAACCATGGTGTTCAATTTCGCTCTTGTTGATGCTCCCACAAATCCTGTTCCTGCGGACAATCCGACTGGGGTCAAGATCTCGGCAGCATACTTGTTTTGGAACTTCACTACTGCGGCTTTGGTAAGGTTACCAAAGTACATAGATTCGTTCCCTGCCGATCCTACACCAGACGCTGCCACTTGCGTGTCAGCAGACATGTTGAGGATCGACTGCAAACATTTGACATCGGTTCCAGAGCTTCCGACAGAAAGGTTTCTCGTGAAGGTAATACCTGCACAAGCTCCTGTCCCTGCGCTGGGCGTGCCTTGTGTTTGCGTTAATTGAGACTGCAATGCTTGCAACTGCGCCAACAGGGTGTTGATCTGCGCCTGGAGCTCGTCAGCAGTTAATGCTGAAGCAGAGCCTGCGGGCATCACAACTCCTACGGCCACAACTGCAATCGTTGCGCTCAGGAAAATCTTTTTTAATTGACTCATTTAATGTTTGATTTTTACTTTTTCGAATGACCATTTACTACACTGAGTTTCGACCTTTGGACCGATTTTTTTGCTCGGTATCAAATTGAATTATTGGGATAACTGCCAGACTTTTTCAATTGCCGCTGAATAATCTCCTTCGTCAAATGAAACTTTTGCTTCTTTAAACAACGCTACTTGCTCTTCCGTCAATGTTCGCGTTTCCAAATCAGAAAACTCCTGCTCGAGAAGAATCTTTGTCGCGTTCTCTACGTCTTTATTCTCTTCTGTTCCAAGAGTCGTGCCTAAAACTCTCTCAAGCTGAGATTTCTCCTTTTGCAATTGTACTAGCTTCAAACCTGCCTGTAAAGCCTTTTCAGGAGAGTTTTCCACAAGCCTCACAAAGTCTTTCCCAGCTTGGGCATTCCGCTCTTGAAAGTTCTTAATAGCAACGGGCAGCCTTGCGGGATCGCTTGATTGAACGGCAGTCTTCAATTCGTCGAATCTCATCTGGGCAAGCTCCAAGCTTGCGAGAGTGTCTTGGAACTCTTCCTCTGCCTGGGAAAGGCCGTCTTTAAGCTGCTGGTTTGTCACTTGAAGTGCAACGCCTCCGGCAAGAAGCAATAAGAAAGCTGCCAAGGCAAATGCCGGCTTTCTAACGAGGTAGGACAGGTAGGACACGGTATCAGTAATAGCACTCCCAAATCCTGCCCTAACACCCCCAACAGCCCTAACGTCCCCAAAAATCCTCTGCTTAGTGAAAATCACCCAGTCTTCTCTGGGCTTAATTTGCTTTAAAATAGTGAATTTTGCCAAAATGTCTTTTTCGCGCATACTTTGCAGAGGTTTGACCTCAACCATTAGGCTTCCAATATAGTTATGTCCCCTAAACCCCCAACTTTGTTACACCTACTCCTGCC